>Ga0105053_10004837_pt1 | contig 19527 bp, 19 predicted proteins | sample BON01_FD_78093 | JGI IMG/M metagenome (GOLD analysis project Ga0105053, IMG submission 78093) | Freshwater microbial communities from Lake Bonney liftoff mats and glacier meltwater in Antarctica - BON-01 | ecosystem: Environmental > Aquatic > Freshwater > Ice > Glacier meltwater | place: Lake...
GTCTCACTATCCTTCGCCCACACCACTCCATCCATGTAATCATCAAGCGTGGGAGGGGTCAAAGGCATGGTCAAATGCTTCGCTTCCGCCAGCTTCAACACATAAGAAATCACGTCTAACCCCTGTTTTTCCGGGAGCCAGTGTACGTTCGTGGGGGCCACGTCGACTTTACCCCAAAAGACTGAAGCGAAGGTCGAGGCGGCTTGGAAGAGTCCTTGTGCTTGCATGCGACGAGTGGCTGAGGGCATGGTGGACACATATGCAGCATCTTTGAATTTAAGTAGATTTGCGGCCAAGGCCTCTGTATCTGTGCCGACTGTATCGACAACAGCGGCAAAATTGGGGACTTGTTCAGAGAAGCTGGTGGTACGGCAGTCCACTACTTCCTCCGCCCCTGCCTTGGTCAAGACCTCGAGGTTCCGCCGTGAGACACCTACTACTCTGCAGCCCCACGCCCGAAGCACCTGAATGGCAAATATCGCCGCAGGACCACAGCCTGTCACAATGCAGACCTTGGACGAGGCGGGGCCTGAAGAGCCTTCCCCTCCATGGATTCCCGCGCGCATTAAGGGGGGGAGTAAGGACACGGCGTGGTATGGCAACAACGCACATTCCTCCAGACTTAATGACGCTGGCCGCGAAAGCACCGCTCCGGCAGGTACGCGCAATTCGGTGCCGGGCTTGGAGGTGGCGGCAGCAGGGCCGACAAAGGCGAGGACGGGTTCTTGGGTTGCGGCGTTTCGGCCGGCTACTAGGTTGAAGGAGATTTCTTCGTTGGGAGGGATAAAGGTTACGGGCTGGGAGTTGCTGTTTTTGAGCAGCCGACCGTGCGTGGCCAGGGCCCCGGGCATGACGGTGTGGGAGGCGGCCCGCTCAATTACTATTGTCAGGATGGCCTCGTTGCCGTCGTCGTGCTGCTGGTGCTGGGAGGCGGAGTTGGGCGTGGCCATGGTGACAGAGCGCAGCGGGGCATGTCTTACTCGCCACGGGGCGGGGACTTGGAAGGCAGACGCTGGCGTGGCGAGCTGCAAAACCACTGTCCCGAGGAGTAGGAGTACCAGGAGCATGTGCATGGCCCCCGCCGCGGCCTCAGTAGGCTGTAGTAGTGGTATTGTTCCGCTTCGGCGCATGCCTTGCTTGAGCTTGAAGGCAAGAAGGAAGGAGCTGAGATAGTGCTAGCAAGCCTCCTCCTACACTGCCGGCAGCAATTGGCCGGACCAGACGACGGGTTTGCGTAGGAGCGGCCTGTTTTGGATGCGTGCGGGGCGTGAATGCGAGTGAGCACGGGGTTTGTGTGCAAAACTAGCAAGTTTTCCTTGGACTTGAGACTTGAGGCTTCTTAGGCTGGGGCAGCGGGAATCAACGGCAAGCGGGCAAACCTCCCCAACACTCCAAAGCAAACGCATTTAACATTCCCAACACACAAAATTCGGGTGTAAGTCGTGCAATAGATTGATTTTAGCTTTACTTTTTTGGTGGTGCAGACGAGGGACAAATTGGAAAGGATCTTTTCCTGACTAGTATTTACTTCTTGCCCTTCCCCCCCTTGCCCTTGCCTCCGGACGCTGCCTTGCCTCCTCCCGACCCTCCCCCTCCTCCTGCTACCTCGGCTGCCGCAGCCCCCGCCTTCTTGGGCGGCGTCTTGACTCCACCCACCATCATATCACGCACCGCCGCCGCGCCCTTGAACGTGATCGCGAGCTCCTTTAATTCCGCCTCGTGCGGGGCCAACTCTTTCATTACCTTGGGTCCCACCACCGGTATTTTGACCAAGGCCTCCACCAGAAACCCACCCCGGATCGAAGCCAACCACTTCATCCAGCAGCCCGTCGCCTGCCGAAGAAGCGCCTCGCAGAACAAGGGCGTGGGTGGGGGGGTCGCTGCTGCTGCTGCTGCTGCTCCTGCTGCTGCGCTGCCCGGCTTGGGGCCAAGCTCAAAGAGGATCAGGCGCTTGATGGTCTTGTAAGCAATGCGATGCTCCCGCGGGGGGCCCGCGTCCTCGTCCTCCGCCTCCTTCGTCTTGACCGGAACGGTTTCTCCGTCCTTCTTACCGTCCGCTAGCTCCTTCTCGTCCTTATCTTCATCCATCCCATCATCCTCCTCCTCTCCCTCCTCCTCTCCCTCCTCCCCATCTTCCTCCATCGCACCCCCCTCCTCCTCCTTCTCCACCTCCTCCTCCTTCTCTTCCACCACTGGCACAGGTACCCCACCATCCGCCGCCGCCGCTGCAGCAATAGCCTCAAGCAAGGCAGGGTCCCTCCAACGGGTCGCAATTTCATACAAAATAAAACTACCCTCCGCCGAAAGCAGCATCTCATGCGCGTGCATCGTCCCTAATTGAAGCAAAGGCTCTTTCAACGGCGCCAGCAGCTCTTCACGACGGAGCTCGGCGTCTTTTTTGCTGGTAGGGACCATCGTAACAGGCGCAGCGTCCGAAGAAGAAGAAGAAGGAGCGGCCTTGCTAGCTTTCTTAGCTGCTGTTGCCTCCTTCTTCAGATCCTTCTCCTCCCCCTCCTCGCCATCCTTTGCGTCCTCCCCCTCCTCCTTCTTCTCCCCTGCAGGGACAAAGGCTGGCTTGAGCAAGTCCACCTCATCCTTCATCAAAAACGTGTTCCTCTTCGTGGGGGCAAGCAAACACAACAGCAACTTCGACGCTTTCACATGCGTGACAAACCGCAACATCGCCCCCTCCTTCTCATCCTTCTCCAGCAATTCAGCCCACACGGCCTTATTGAACGTCACGGTATCATCCACCACATCTGCCAAGCGAAGCAAGAACAAATACGCGTCCTTATGCAACAGAGTAGGGACGACATACCCCTTCAATGCCTTGAGCATCTTCTTCCTATCCTTCGGTGTACCATATGCCGCACACTCCGCCAGAACCTTACACCCAGGCCTGGTCCCTGTCAACAACAACAAATAATCCATCAACGTCGGCACCAATTCACGAATCAGAGCCGGGCCACAATTACACACGTACTCCCACAGCAGCTCCTGAACAAACGGCAACGCCACTAAGTCCTTCACAAGCATTTTCTGCAGCATCCCCAAGACGTTGCTCAATACCTTCTCCCTCCTCTCGGGCAGCTCGAGCAGAATCGCTTGCAGGTCACGGGCTTTGATATTGGTGGTGGAACCGGTCACGTCGCCTAGTAAGAGGGTGGTCTCTCGCCCGTAGAGCTCGGCGCGCAAGGCCTGTGTCTCTTGCTTGGGGTAGGTGGAGAAGATCCCTTCCAAGACCTTGGCACCGACGGCGTGCGAGGCGAGGGTGTGCGCCTTGTTGGCAAACACACGCAGGACCCGCTTGCGTTCGGAGGGGATGGTGGCGGTGACGTCCAGGAGGCGGAGGACGATGAAATGCGCGTATTGAACCTTGGAAAACTCGAGCAGGAATTCCAGGAGCTCGGTAATGTACGCCTCTTGCTGCACGCGATTGCCGTGCTTCAGGGCCGCTTGGACCACGCGGGCGGCGTCGTGCTTGACGGCGATCATGTGAAGCTTACCCTTGATGAGGGAGTAGAGCTCTTCGGACAGCTTCTCCCGCTCCTCCTTGTCCAAGCGCTTCGAGCGAAAGATAGCCCAAATAGCCTTGGCACGCGCAACCAAGTCAAAGGCAGGCTTGGTCTTGGCCCGTTCGTACTTGACGTGCCGCTTCTTGTTCGCAGGGCCGCCCGCGTCGTCGTTGGTGTTGCTGTGGTAGGGCTTGCCTCTCCCGCCGCTGCCGCCGCTATTGTTGCCACCCGAGTACGGGCGCTTGTGCTGGCCTTGCTGCATCTTGTTGTTGGTCCAGGGCTTCTCCTTGAAGTCCTTGCTCCCGCTGCCGCCAGCGCCGCCCTTGTAAGGGGCTTTGAACGCGGGCTTGCTGTCCGCCGTAGTATCCTTGCCTTCCATGGGGTTTGGGCGGCGTGTGGATGGACTGGAGAGAGAGGCAGGAGGTCAAAGGGTCTCGTCCTGTGTTTTGGGTTCGGTGTAGGGTTGGGTAAGCGACGAGGTAATGCGAGTCCAAAGGCATGTTTTAGAGGCGTGGTTTGGGTACAAAGGTGTACGAAGGAGGGGACAGGGCTGGGCCATTCGCTCTGCAAGCAACGAGCGACGACGCGGTTTTGCTGCTCGCGCAACGCCTTTCTCGCTCGGAAACCTCCTCACCCCCTGATGATTTGCGGCATTCACATGCACTGTACGCTACAAGCCAGCCACAAACACAGCCAGCAGGAGGAGGACAAGGACAAGAACCATGTCCTGGTCGTGTTCCCCTAGGAAGGCTAAGTCTGGGTAGGATGCAACATGCCAGCTCTCCTAATGACATGCCGTTGCATCGAATTGACACCGCAACCCCGTCCCTCACCACCCACTGCAAATAGAGCACCAAAGCACCATGGACATCTCTTCCAGTGACAAGGGCATGTTCTCCGATGAGAGTGGCTCCTTTTTTAGCAACCTCATGGGCATGATCAGCAGCAGCAGCACCCCCGCCAAGCCCGCTGCTACAGACAATGCCACGGCCCCCGACACCCTTGCTGCCCCTGCCGTGACCCCGCCGCCCGAGAACATGGACCAGCTTCCCGGTATTGGCCCCTACGTTGCTTTTTGCCGTGGGGACAAAGAGAAGGCCTGGGCCCTGTACTCGCATGGGCAGGCCATTCGCAAGGAGCTTGCATTAGATACCATCTTGCAGGTAGGACACGTTGATGGTTCAGGGTACTCTGAAGCAGCACTACAAGAAAGCCACTCACGGGCGCACCAAGAAGGGAGAGGTGGTGCTGGTTGAGCCCTTATCTTTCGAGTTATTGAACAAATTCCTCATTTCTTCTTCCCTCCCTCCCTTCCTCCCTTTCCAGGAGCCCTACCCCCACTGGGAGACGCTCAAACAGCACTACAAAAAAGCCATCCATGGTCGCACCAAAAGCGGAGAGGTGGTGCTGGTCGAGAGCATCGGGCGGATGGACCTGGCGGCGTTGAAGAATGCGGGGGTGAGCAGGAAGGAGATTGTGCGTTATTATTGTTTGTTTTTCGAGTATATTTTGAAGCAGGTCGGGAATGAGGAGACGAAGGTGTTGATGATTTATGACCTTGATGGGCTTGGTTTGTTTTCTGTTTTGAATGGCGATTTTCTCGCGACTGTCCGCATGTTGAGTGATTGTTTGGGGGCTCTCTATCCACGTGTGATTACTAAATATGCCTTGGTGAGGCCTCCTTCTCTATTTGAGAAACTCTGGGGATTGGTTAGTGGGGTGCTGCCTGCTGGAGCGAAGAACGACATTTTGGTGTGTAAGAGTGTAGAGGACCTAGGGGCAGTGATTGAGAGGGGGGACATCCCGGGGGAGTATGGGGGGGGGAGTGACAGGTTGTTGGGCGATGCGGAGGAGATGAGGCACATCTCCTCCCTCATTTCCTCCCTCCGCCCAGCCGGCCCTCCTTCCCTCCCTTCCTAGGTCAGTCTTGGTGGGTTGCCACGGCAGGGGGAGGAGGAAGAAGAGCCGCAGCAGCAGCGGCAGCAGAATTAGGAGCAGCAGGCTTTCTTATCGGGGCTCGGGTGTGGAAGGGAGGAAGGGGATGGGGGATGAAATGATGTTATCATGAGCTTGTTTTCGAGCCTGGCCACACCCTCCGTTACTTCCTTTTTCCCTCCCTCTTTTCAGCCGGTCCTCCTTCCTCCCCTTCTTAAGTCAGTCATGGGGATGGCTGCGACAAGGGGAGAAGAAGGAAATAAAGGAGGAGAAACAATAGCAGCAGCAGCAGCAGCAGCAGCAGCAGCAACAGCAGCAGCAGCAGAAGCACGGGCAAGCTTTCCGTCGGACAGGGGTAAAATACGGAGGGAAGGGAGGGAGGGAGGAATTGATGCCAAGAGCTTATTTTCATGGTCTCACCAAGCCTCCATGAGATGAAAGTAAAAAGTAGACCAAAAAGAATAACGAACTCGATATGGTTTCATCTTTTGCTTCCTTCATCTTATGTAGCTGCCATTCTTTCTCTCTTGTTTTACTCATGACATTTGTTGAAACACTGCAATAAATGTAAATAATCTACTCTCAAGCCCCTCCTCTCTTCTACCTTTCTATCCTCCCACACACCTATCCTCCTCAATCGAGTTGCTCCATCTCAATCACTCTTCTCTTCCCTCCCGGCGCTCCCTCCCTTCGTCAACATCGTCTGTGCCCGTCAAGCAAATCTCCAAGAAGCGCCACCACCCGAGGGTCGAGTCACAGACAACGGGTTCGCGCCTCTTCACCAATGTACTTTCATCAAGAATCACCGTCGAGACGACTTGGATAGTCACACAAGAACGCACACGAGCCCTCACCTCAGAATCTACGCGCTGACTGAGGAAAGGAAAACGACAATGGCGCGTGTACTGCATCCTCTCCTTGTCCTGCTCCGTGCTCCCAAACTTTTTTAAAATAGACTTCTCACTCAACACCACCCACCGATCAATCTTCAGGTCCAGCAGAGAAACACGGAGTACAACATTATCGACCACCGTAGGCATCACACACTTGATTCCTCCTTGCTCTCCTTCCCCACCATCCACCGTAACAAATTGCAAGGGCGTGGAAGACGTATCAAACAAATTCAACATACTCTCCTCATCTGTCACATGCACATGTTAGTTGCCAGAGGATTGGAAGCTGGGGGATCGTGGGAACACTGGTGATGCGGGTGGTGATCCATAGCTTCGCTTCCGGGTGTGCGTGAGTTTTTGCCTAAGGAGCTAGAGAAGTACATGTATGTCTCGGAGGAGGGGGAGGAGGAAGACATCGAAAAGTTGCTGAGAAAGGCTCACGCGAACAACTTCAGGAAGCAGGCGGTGGCCGTGGCGGCGACGGGGGGTGGGAGAGGGAAGCCCGAGACGGGGGGGGGAGGTGGGACAGTAGTCGGCGTGTTGGATGACGAGGAAGAAGACGAGGAGGAGGACATCGGGTTTGACGAAGACGTCTCTGCCCAAATTTTGGAGGAGAGGAAGTAGTCGATGGAGGAGAAGGAGGAGGGGCAGGATAGAGTGGGAGTGGGGCATGCAGGAATAGATGCCAAACAATGTGAAGAAAAGGAACGTCTACGAGGGAAGCGATATATGTGTAAAGAAGTGAGAGAGTTTGCGTGTCTGAGAGAAAGCGAGCAAGCAAGCAAAGCGTGCGTGTATAATAGCTGCTTGCCTCTGGGGTGGCGAGGTAATAGCAAAAAGAGACGGAAGCAAGCAAGAAGGGACAGCATCAAATGAGGAAGGGAGGGAGGGTGGGATGTTTGAATGAGTGCTTGATGGCTCTGCTGCTGTGCAATTGTGTGAGTGGGTGTGTGTGATGACTGCAAGCAAGCAGAGCGAGAAGAGCAAGGCGCGCGTGTGGGAGTGGTCAGAAGGCGGGAGGGAGAGAGGGGCTGAAGGGGGGGGAGAGAAGAAGAAGAGGCCGTTTGTGGTGCCGATATAGAGGTATACCACGGCCTGAGTCTTGAAAGGATGAGGGCACAGAGGGAGGGAGGGAGGAAAGGAGAGAGGGAGGGGATATGTTGTCATCACAAGCAAGCAGCCAGGCGACCAAGCGACCAAAAGCAAAGTGAACGAGAGAAGAAAACCCGAACAAAGAAGAAGAAGAAAATAACAACAGAGACGGCAAATGTGGCCCTCCCCTCCCTTCCTCCTTCTTCCTTCTCATTCTGTGTCTTTCCCCTTGTGCGTTAATTCATTCATTGTTCACTCGCTCGACTCAACAGTTGACGGCCCACGTGTTGTCGAAGGGGGGGCAGTAGGGAGGGAGGGAGCGACGGAGGGAGGGAGGATTGTTTAGTCACTCTTGTTTAGTCACCTCCATGTCCCTGCACCACCAAGCTAATATCCGCCAGAATATCAGAAGCCAACCCCAAAAACCGCGTCCTTCGTGAATCTAACCCCACAGGCGCCAGCACTCCTCTTTGTAGCTCTTCTAGAGCATATCCCAACTGCTGCGTATTACTGCTCCTCTTCCTCCCTCCACTCCTACCCCTCTTCTTCCCCTCCTCCCCTCCCTCCTCTGTCTGTAGGATGATATACTCCACCTCCTTCCTCTCTAGCACCTTTAGAGCCATTTCCTGCATTACATAGCGATAAGACCCTTCTTGTCCATGTGCCTTTAAATGCACAAGTTCTTCTCTCAGCTTCGCGTGGACAGCAGCCAGCTCCCCCGGGCCAGGAAAAAGCTCAGAAGTCGTAATACGTGACGTGTTAGTAATAGGAATGAAGTCATCATCTTCTTCTTCTTCTTCTTCTTCGTTCATTCGTGTGCTATTGATTGCCTCCTGCTGGCCCTGCTCTTTTAGTGGTGGGAGGGAGGAAGAGGCTTGTGTGCCCGTCGCTGGAAGCAGCAGCAAATGACCATGGCCACCACCACCACCACCTGCACTAGTATCACAGCATTGTGAATCAAGGCTAAAGGTTGGGAGTTGTGAGGGCATGGAGATACCTGCCCCGCCGGCGGCGTTGGCGCTGTATTGCGTCTCGGGCTGCCGGTGAGGGTGGTGGTGGTGGTGAGAGTGGGGGTGGCTCCGGTGCTGGTGATGATGGAAGGAGGAGGACGAGGCGGCTGTGCAGGAGAGGGGCATGGAGAAGAGAAAGGGGAAAGGACTTGTGTGGTCGCCTTCTTGTCTTGGTTTGTGACGCTTGTTGTCGTGGGCGGGAGGAGGGCTGTCTGCTTTTTCCTGTTGGTTTGTGGGTGTGAAAGACGAGTGGGCGAGGGGGGGCATGTCAGAAGAGGCAGAGCGATGGTAGATGTAGAGCTGGGAATTGACATAGTTTTATGGCAATGAGAAAAAGTCAAATAGGTGCCTTGCTTGGCCTTTCTGGGTTCTCACGCGGGGTGGTTGTCTGTCCAATCATAGGTCTCATCATCTCTTCCCGACGTACCTCTTGCGACCCCTGGTAATGATGCTCTGCTGGCTCTTCCTCTGCGGCGGGGGAATGTGTAGAATGTTGTTGCTGCTGCTGCTGCGGGGCGAAAGACAACACTGGCAGGGGTGCTGGTGGTGGCGGCGCGGGTGCTGCGGAAAGTGTTGCAGCAAGCCTCTGATGCTGGGCTTCCATCATGGCCCGGCTCCGTCGTAGGGATGCGAAGAGGCACAGGTTTCGCAAGGGCCGCTGCCGCCGCCGCCACCCGGCGCTGCTTTCCATCGTCGTCGTCCTCCTCCCCGAGTGGGTGTGTGCGTCTTTGTTGTGTTGGTATTGTGAGAATGTCTCAACGTTAGAGGCTGGGGCAAGTCTCCAATTCCAATATGGTAGGGCAGCTTGCTGCCCTACCACCCTCTCCCAGGCTTTGAAGCAATATTGCAATACCAAAAGTCAACGTGGCGGCCGCGTTGGCTTGCCGCACGCACAGCGTAGGTCAACCATACATCAAAGTAGGACGTGCATGTGTCAGTTTGTCGTAAAACGCGTGAAATCTCTGGAAATCTGTCCACCAGGCAGCATCCCAGCAAGGCAGGGTGAGAAGCGGGGCGGGGCAAGACTGCTTCCCCCCCGACCCCTGTACGCCCCCACCAGGCAAAGGAGGACAAGTACGAGCATGCGCGAGGTGTTTGGTAGTCAGATCAAGAGATGCCTGGCTTCTCCTGCATAGAAAATCGCACGTGACGTGGTGGCCTCGAATGCCCACGGCACGTGCACGTCAAGACATACCATGACTCCCCGCACTCTATACACGCTCAACTCACCCATCCCCCCGACACACGACGCACATCACACACAGGCTCTACGGACAGCAAGTGCTCCGCGAGAGCAAGAGGACAATATGGGCAATATGACGGCAGCACCGGCGGCGGAGGCGGAGGCAGAGGCGGCGGCGGAGGAGAAAATTGATTTCGGAAAGATGACCGAGGTGGAAGCCAATCCCGGCAGGGTCAACGACTCAGACGATAACGGTGAGACGCCATTGATCACGGCTGCTTTGAGAGCGGAAAAACTATCACTGGTCGTGTGATTGCTGGACGAGAAGGGGGCGGACGTGAACGCCACCACGGGGGGTGAGATGAACCCTCTTCATTACGCGGACACCCTCGACATTCTCAATGCCTTGATGGACCGCGGTGCGGACCCTATTGTGCCAGATTACGAGGACAAGGCCCCTCTCGCGTGGCAAGCGTCCTGTGGAACAGTGGATATGGTGGCACGCCTGCTGCAAGACCCACGCGTCCGAGCCACTGTCAACATGCAAGATAGACTGGGCCGCACAGCTCTTCATGTGTGGGCAATGGAAGTAAGAAAGAAGGGTGAGTATGCGAATGAAGTAGGATTGAACGAAAAAGCATAACAACAATATCTAGATTAGCGCAGGTATACTTTCTGGCTCATCGTCGTCATTCTAATAGCTTTGCGAGTGCGGTACCAGTTGTAGGGCGCGTACAGCAGCTTGTCAAGCATCTCTTCCTTCTGCTCAATCTCCTCTTAGTCTCCTTCCACCTCAACAGCTATCCACCCATCCCCAAAATCGGAGACATGCCACGTAATCCCCTCAGATTTCTCCTCCCCCTTTCGAATTATTCCTTCCACTGTCTAAGCATTCTCGGCGAAACTGAAATGTCCGGTCCTTGTCCTCGATCGTCGCCTTGGGAAACTCTGTGCTCAGACTATCCATCAGCTCCACCACCGCGTCTAACGGGTCCTCCTAGATGAAGTCGTCCATTAAAAACTCCATTATCACCTCGCCCTTCCGGGTAAGCAGCGTCGATGGAGAGGTAGAGGCCTGCTGGCATCTTGGTTTGGGTCGATACGTCGATACGCGCTGCCCATTCGCGCAGTTTCTGCAACGAGACATAGGAAACCAAAGTGGACCCAATGCCCCGACAGCATTGCTTAGCAACCGTCGCTGTCGCTCTCGGTTGTCTTTGTCTTGCCCCTCCAGTGTAGTATAGAAAGCGTTTGTCGGGGAGCTGTTGGTCCGGGATGCTGGTAGTAGGAGGGGCGAAGCAAGGTCCTGCAAGCGCCGCTGCTACCGCCGCCTCGGCGCTGCCTTCTTGTTGTCGTCTTCCCCCTCCTTTTCCTTTTCCTTCTCCTCCCTGTGCGTATGCGTGTGTATGGTACTTGTGTGAGTTTGCATTACGATTGAATGAGGCAATGTGTGTTGTGGGGGGAGAAAAGCGCGTCGATCCGAGCTGCTCCTGGCTGATGATGCTGCTGCACGAGAGGCTGGAGGTGAAAAGATGGAAGGATTTTTGGGACCTTTTAGTGGTCTCGGACACTGTCACTGCTTGCTCTTCGTCTACACCTCGTCCCTGTTAATGTACCTGGCATAAAGCAGCGTCGATTGCTGTCGGTTGCTGCGTTCAATCGTCATCGCCAGAGGCGACTTCTGCACTCCACCACCCAGCAAGCAGCGAAGAACAAACTTGCTTGCTTTTCGATGCAGCACCAAACCCAAAACGCCACTCCCACACCCACACGCACAGGCGCATTGGCAGCATGGTCATCACGAGCTTGGCGTCCTTGTCCTGGCGGGCCTGGCCCAATGCTCCTTGCTCCATCACCGGTCGTCTTGCCAAGCTTCACCCGCTCACGCTTTTCGCCTTCCACCCCACCACCCCACATCACACACAGAAAAGGAGGCGGGCCCCAAAACGCAGCCATGTCGCGCGGGCTAAATTACAACCAGGCCGCCGGCCTACAAGGCATGCTCAAGGAAGGCAGCAAGAGCATGGAGGGGGTGGACGAGGCCGTCATCCGCAACATTGAGGCTGCCAAGCAGCTCGCCCGCATCTGCTCCTCCTCCATGGGACCCAACGGGCTCAAGAAGCTCGTCGTCAACCACCTGGAGAAGATCATCGTCACCAGCGACTGCGCCACGATTCTGAAGGAATTGGAAGTGCAGCACCCCGCCGCAAAGATGTTGGTGTTGGCGGCCATGATGCAAGAAAAGGAATGCGGGGACGCCACCAACCTCACCGTCTCCTTCGCGGGGGAGCTCCTGAAAAAAGCCGAAGACCTGCTCCACACCGGCCTGCACACCAGCGAGATCGTCGCCGGGTACCGCATTGCCTTCGAAAAGGCCATGGAAATCCTCCCCACCTTAACCGTGCATACTGTCGATGACCCCCGCGATGCGGCGCAAGTCTCGCAAGTGTTAGAATCGGTGCTGGGCACGAAGTACTTTGGGTATCAAGCGACCCTGGCCCCCTACGTCACACAGGCCTGCCAAGCCGTCATGCCCCCGGCCCCGAAAAAGCCCTCGTTGAATGTCGATTCGGTCAGAGTGTGTAAATTGCAGGGAGGGACGATAGGCGATAGTCTTGTGATGAAGGGGATTGTTGTAAGCAGGAATACGGAGGGTACGATCAAGAGGGCAGTCAAGGCGAAGGTTGCTGTGTATGGCTGTGGGATTGAAGCGTCTAGCACTGAGACGAAGGGCACTGTGTTGATTCGCAATGCGGAGGATTTATTGAATTATAATAAGGGGGAGGAGAAGTTGATGGAGGACATTATTAAGGGCATTGCTGAGAGCGGGGTAGCAGTAGTAGTCACCGGAGGGAGCATCAGCGAAATGGCCTTGCATTTCCTGGAGCGCTACAAGCTAATGGTCGTAAAGATTCAGTCTAAATGGGAATTGAGGCGGTTGTGTGGTGCGGTGAATGCGACTGCCTTGGTGAGGCTTGGCCCGCCGACGGCGGAGGAGGCGGGGTTTGTGGATGTGGCGGAAGTGAGGGAGGTGGGGGGGAGGAAGATTACGGTGTTTGAGCAGGATGCGGAAGAGAGTCGTGTGGCGTCGATTATTTTGAGGGCGAGCACGCATAATGTGCTTGAGGATTTGGAGAGAGCTGTTGATGATGGGGTGAATACGGTCAAGGTTTTGTGTACGGATGGACGGTTTTTGCCGGGGGCGGGTGCAGTGGAGATTGAGCTGGCGAGACGGATTTATAAGCTGGCGGATGCGTCGACGGGGCTGGATCAGTATGCGATGAGGAAGTTTGCGGAGGCCTTGGAAATCGTTCCTAGGACCCTGGCGGAGAGCAGTGGGCAGGATGCGACTGATACGGTTGCGGCGTTGTATGCTGAGCATGAGAAGGGAAATAGTAGTGCGGGGGTGCATGTTGAGGGGACGGGGGTGAAGGTGGTAGGGGGGGAGGGAGGGCAGGGGGTGTTTGATTCGTTGTTTGTGAAGGATTCGGCGTTGAGGCTTGCGGTGGATGCGGCGTTGACGGTGTTGAGGGTTGATCAGATTATTATGTCCAAGCCGGCGGGTGGGCCTAAGCCCCCTGCTGGAGGGGGAGGGGATGAGGATTAGAAGCAACAGTGGTAGCAGCAGCACGAGGAGGAAGAGGAGGAGGAGGAGGTGGTGGTGGGGTGTGGCGTTGACGGTGTCGAGAGAATGGGTCAGCTTATTATGTCTAGGCCCGCGGGTGGGCCTGAGGCCCCTGCTGGAGGAGGAGGGGATGAGGACTAAGGACATCCTTCTCTTCCGACGTTCCCTTCTCTTCTCGTACGGGAGAGAGGGGGATGGTGGGAGGAAGAGTGAGAAGTAGGGGAAGGTGGGATGGGTGGGCCTAAACAGCCTGCCGGGTGGAACGAGTGAGGACCAAGGAGAGAGGAGGAGCAGCAGCGGCAGTAGTAGCAGCAGCAGTAGCTTTAGCAGAAGAGCAGGAAGAAGGAAAGAAGGCGAACGAGGGACGGAGTGAGGGCGTGGTGCATGTGTGTGTGTGTGGTGGCGTGATGCTGCTGATGGAGGAGAGAGGAGGACAAGAGCAGAGGAAGAGGAGAAAGAAAGGAAGCAGAGAAGAGGAAGGCAATGCAAAATACAACCGAGAGTAATAGAAGGAAAACAACGCGAGACAAGAAAAAGAACAAAACCAACCTTCATCCATTCGTTTGTGAAATCAATCACTGACACAAGCAAGGCACTGCTGCTGTCAATAACTTGCTTCTGTTTCCTCGCTTTCCTTTTTCGTTCAAAAAGGGAACAAGAGCATGAAAAAAAGAGAACGATTGGCAACCTCTCCATTCATTTCATAAAATACAATCAAGAAAAGCACTCCTCGGCTATCCCCGTTTGTTTCTTGTGTTTTTACTTCGTCTTTCTTTTGTTTCTATATCGTTCTCGTGTTCGCGTTCTATTTCAATCATTCTTGTTCGCTTGGGTGTCATTCTCTCACGCAAGGGAGAGAGCGGGGCGCAATCTCCACATTTGTTTTTGATGTTGCTCTTCTTCTTCTTCTACTCAATTGATCTTTCTGACTCTTACTTACTAAAGAAAATAATTCTCTTTCTGTCGTTTCTTCTCCCTCTCTTCTCCTCACTCTTGTCACGCCACACACACACTACAAGTCCTTTCCTTCCATCCCTCCCTCCCTCCCACCCTCCTTCCCTCCCTCCCTCCGTCCTTAAACCCACAGAGAGAGGAAGGGAGGGAAGGAGGGCCTCACACCGACGCCAGCCCCTGCAGCAATCCCCGCACTTCCTCCACGTTGTGGACATAAAACGAGGCATGCGACCGATGCTTCCCCACTGAGCAGGTAAACACGTACTTGGTCACCTCCTCTTCCGCCTCCTGCGACGGCCGTCGCTGCAGCACCCCAAGCGCGGGGGGGCGACCAGCAGCAGCAGCAGCCGCGGCGGCATCGTGGGCTTTGTGAGAGCGGGTGAGTTCGGTTTCGGCCGTTTCGGAGAGGTAGGAGTAGATGGAAGTGAACATGTATTCGTCAGAGGCATCGTCACCCATACACATAATAAAATCAGGGCTCGGGCCTTGTTTGCTCTGGATGGCATAGCGCAAGACCACGCCTTTGCTCAACCTCTTGGGCACGATCTCTACCATGCCCTTCAAGTGGACCACCTTCACATCGTGCGCGGCCAGCGCTTCTTCCAATTCTAAAATGACACTCTTAGCTTGCATCAACCCCCATTCGGGGTCGGTGCTATAGTAGGACCAGGCAATCCCAGGGTCGCGCAGCCGGACGCTGCTCCCGTTCGTCCGCGCCGTGTACCGCTCCAGGATTGGCAGGGCAATGTCCTTTACCTGTTTTGCATTGAAGGGTGGTGCGTACGTGTGAATGTGTGTATATGTATATATATATCTATGCATATATATGCTTAAATGCTCCACAAAATACATACTGAAACACTCTACCCTCTCCTCCCTCCCTTCCTCCCTCCCTCCCTGTATAAACGTACATGCGCCCACTTCACTCCATAATCCAACAAACTCCAACTCCTCTTCTTCCCCTTCCTCTGCTGCACCCCTCCTTCCCCACCCTCCTTCACATGCGACCCCGGCGGAGGCGGACTCGCCCCACACCCCTCCCTCCCTCCCTCCCCCTCCTCCTCCAGCCGGGGCATCGAAAGATAAAGCCCATTCCCCGCCGCTAACCCTATCCGATCCAACTGCCCAAACACATCTTCCAGCGGCAAAAGCTGCAACCCCGAAATGACAAAAACCTCATTTTTGGGGTCCGAAGACAGAATTCGCAACGCTTCCATTACTGAAGGACTCGGCCGTTTGCCCGTCGTCTGCGTAAAACTCCTCTTAATGTACAAATCCACCTTCTCTTTCTCCATCAGCGTCCCCCCAAAATCCGTGAATATAAACCTTCTTCCCGCCTTGGCATACGCCCTCTTAACCTCCTCCTCGTCTAAATGCTTATACGTGGCCTGCCACACCGGCTGATACTGCACTCGCACCCCTCCCGTCTCTGTTTTGAGTAACTCGGGTATCTCGGCCTTGGCGGCCCACAGGTCTTGAAGCACCTGACGGGTCCAGAGCGATGAGGGACGTTCGGAGATATAGGGGAGGTCACGATCACGACGGGAGAGACGCTCGGTGAGGTCGAGTCGGATGGCATGGTCCAAGGCGACGACCACGCGCTTGATGTCGAAGGGGTTGATGCGGAGGGCGCCGTTGAGCATGGAGGAGCAGGCGGAGAACTCGGAGGCGAGCACGACACCGGGGGGGTGGATTTCGCCTGGGGGAGGGGAGGGAAGGAGGGAGGGAGGGAGGGGAGGGAGGTTGGTGACAGGGAAGGGGCGCTTAACTTGTTTGACGTAAGTGAAGTCTAAGGGGTGGAGATTGAGGCCCTCCATAACCGCCGCAATGACCAAAATATCAGACGCCAGCCAGAGGGCAATCCGATCATGGGTTGGGCCTCCCTCCCTCCCTCCCTCCCTCCCTCCTTCCTTACCTTGTTTGACGTAGGTGAATTCTAAAGGGTGCAAATTCAGCCCCTCCCTAATCGCAGCAATCACCAAAATATCAGAGGCCAGCCACAGCGCAATCCGATCTTGGGTCGGCAGCTGATTTGCCCGCAGCTCTTGATAATCGATCACAGGGCCAAATTTAGCATTGACCCTTGCGACGAGCTCGCGGACTTCAGCAGTAGTAGCCTCCTCGTCCTCTGCTCTGCTGCCGGTAAGCAGGGAGCGTTGCACCATCACCACCTGATCTCTGTAACAATCATACTCGGTCAGCAACCGTTCAAACGCCAACAGCTTCAGAGCAATCCCCGACAGCCGCTGCGAGATATCCAAACCCGCAATCAATAGCTTGCCCTTATGCTTCCTCCTCAGCTCCGCGGTCTCCTCTTGTACCCTCTGTGTTGCCATCGCTGTAGTGAGCAACGACCCTTCAATCCCAACATGAGAAATCAACACCGTCACCGTCCGTGTCTCCAGCTCAATCCCAATCAACCCCCCCGACTTATTGAAGTACGACAGCCCCAATATCCTCTTACAGGCATTCAGAAAGTGCCTCGCATGATCAAATGCATGAAACCCAATCACATCAGCACACAACATGCCATTCAACAGTTCCTCCCCGCAATACAACGCCCTAAAAATCTGGGAGGTCGGAAAGGGGATATGCAAGAAAAAAATCACTGAGCACTTCCTCTGCTTGTGCACCGCCATCTCATACCCCGAAATCAGACTCGGCAAAAGCATCAAATGATAATCATGGACCCACAACACGTCGCCCTCCTGCAGCTTACACACCTCCACCACCACATCTCTAAAAATCTCATTCACCTTTTTATACGTCCCCCACCACCCTTCCTTCCCCCCACAATCCCATATCTTCTCCACATCCAGATCCTCCCCCCCGTCCTCGCCCTCCTTCTGATAGTTCCAATGGGCCCCACATGAGTCGAGCATCTCAACATTATGGAACAAAGGCCACAGCACCTTCTTGCAATACCCATGATAATGCCCTTCAATTAACTCGTCCTCCATGAAAATAGGATGGCACCTCATCGGCTTCAACAACGCCCGCACTTCTTCCTCATCCTCCTTACTCAAACCAGTGGTACTAACAGTACCAACCCAAAAAGTGACCATATCACTACTAATTGAATTATCCGTCTTGGCAATCAAACTCTCATTCCACTCCGCCGTCCACTTCCCCCCCTCCCCCTTCGCCAGGGTCACCGGCAAATGAAAACAAACCAGATAAAGATGCGCCCCAGGCGGCGGCGCATACTTCTTCATGCTACTCTCCAACAACTTCCGCGCATCCATACTCACAGCATCCTCATTCAACTCCACCGTCTGGCTCAACGTCCTTCTAATCCTATTAATCGCTTCCCTTTTCGCCTGCTGCCCTGGCCCCGCAAGAGGCGCAAGACCATAACCCCCCCTCCCTCCCTTCACCCCTCCCGCCCCCTCCTCCTCCTCCTCCTCGGCTTGTGCCTCGTCTAACACATCGTTGAGCTCCGCGTGAAACTCTTCGATGCAAATAACACGAGGAATGTCCAAAGCCTCCCACCGCTTGAAGTGCCCGCCTTCGAAAATCGCGTATTTGTACGCTTGGGGGATCCCGCGGGGCACGACCAGCGGCTTGCTGGTGCGCCAGATGGGGTAGTCTTCGGGACTGGTCACGAGGGGGACAGCCTGTTGTGTGTGTGGGGGGGGTGGGGGGGGAGGGAGGGGAGAGGATGATGAGCGCGTGCTGCTCCTGGCCGCCACAAACAGGTCCACGCGGACACAAACAGGTCCTACCCCGCCTCAATCACGCCTCGTCTGCCCTTCTATGCAGTACCAAATGCATGCCCAATGCCCGCTCCCAAGGCCTCGGCAACTGCGCACAAGCATCATCAACCCCAACGTCAACATCCTCCCTCCCCTGCCCGGTGATCTCACCTCGGCCGTGCTAAAATTGCCCATGGTGAAAGAGCTCCCCGACACGTGCACCACCTGCCCGAACTCCGTCTCGGCCTTGACCGTCAGGTGGACGATGCTGTACTGCGACGACATGCTGCTGGCTGCGAGAGCGTGAGTGCTGCGGCTGCTGCAACAACAAGGAAGAAGTTGGAGTTGGGTCGGGCTTCGTCGTCTGGCTTGCTTCCCGTGTCCCCCGCTCCGAGTGCAGCCACCGGCCCAGTCAAATGTGCCTTTGCAAGGTCTTGTCTACGGCCTGTAGGTGTGGGTGTGGTGGATGCGTGGTTGTGGTTAGAGAGAAAGGAATGCAAAGATGCAATGTGGCTTGCTTCGCTCGTCGCCTCCTCCCCCTTGCCTCGCCCTCTCTGCCTCTTTCTTGCCCTTCCTATTTCTCAGATGCCTTTCACCACACAAACACTCATACAAGCACACGCACCACGCACACAACCACAGGAACGTCCTACGCCTGACGCCTGCGCTGCCGCGTGCTTCCGCTAGCTGTAATCCAACCAATCTTGCCGCCGCATCATCATCATTATCATCTCGCCCGCCGCGTGTGGTTCCATCTCCTCCTCCTTCGACCACCCAGCCCCACCACCTTAAGCAACCATGTCGCTCAAGTTCTTGGCCAAGAAGGTACGTGTATATGTTGTGAAGCGGTTGGAGAGCCGTGCGTGGTGGTGGGCAGTGGCATGCCCCTCGTTGTCCCCTGCTCTTGCTCCCTCTCAGAGGTTCATCATCCTTTCCTTGTGACTGCGACGCCTTCCCTACTTTGCCCCACAACCGGCAAAGGTTGCAATAGCACGCTCTCTTTATCAAGTCATCCGCGCCGTCGTGACTCCATCCATCTCCTCTGTCCACACCCAGCGCCACTCACTCACTCACCCCTCCCCTCCCTCCCTCCCTCCCTCCCTCCCCTCCAGACATGGAACCCCACCAACCTCAAGAACGTCGAAAAAGTTTGGAAAGCCGAGCAAAAAGCAGCCAATGAAGAAAAGCGGATGGCCGAATTCCGGAAGCAAATCGCAGAGGAACGGCAGCTACAAGAGTTGAAAGAGCTGCAGGTCTCTGCTGGGTTGGTAGATAAAGACCAAGTTGCTAAGCTTGATTGGATGTATGAAGGGCCTATGGCAACGATGGCTGACCACCAACAGGACACGGAGCAGTATTTGTTAGGGAAGGAGGTGCAGGTCCGGAAGGAGGAGAGTGAGGTACAGAGGGTGGAGAATCAGCCGGGCATGTTGTTTTTGAACTCAGTGAGTGCCAAGAATGATATGTTCACTCGCTTGCATGAAGACCCCTTACTTTTAATCAAGCAAAACGAACTGCGAAAACGAGAGGACGTTGTAAAGAACCCAGTCAAAATGGCCCGAATCCGCCAGCAGCTCGAAGAGGAACTAGCCATAAAAAAGGAGAAAAAACAGGCGAAAAAAGAC
>Ga0105053_10004838_pt1 | contig 19522 bp, 14 predicted proteins | sample BON01_FD_78093 | JGI IMG/M metagenome (GOLD analysis project Ga0105053, IMG submission 78093) | Freshwater microbial communities from Lake Bonney liftoff mats and glacier meltwater in Antarctica - BON-01 | ecosystem: Environmental > Aquatic > Freshwater > Ice > Glacier meltwater | place: Lake...
CTCGGCCATGTCGCGCCGGTCCAGGCGGGCGGCGTTGAGCATGAACCAGGTGATGCCGAACTGCCGGAAGGCGTGACCGGGCACCTGGTCCATCGCTTCGACCGGCATCTCGGGTTCTTCGCCCAGCACGATACGGGCAAGCTGGGTGCCGAACATCGTCGCCATGGCCACGCCCCGGCCGTTGAAGGCCAGACCGGCGTGGACATTGCGCGCCAGGCGGAACAGGCGTGGCGTGTGGTCGGGTGTCATCGCGATCCGCCCGCCCCAACCGTAGTTCCAGGTTACACCCTCCAGCGCCGGGTAGATGCGCCGCGCGGTTTCCTTCAGGTGTTCGACCGAACCTTCGGTGTTCACATTGGTCATGTTGCCGCGCCCGCCGATGACGAAGCGGTTGTCGCGGTCGAGCTTGAAATAATGCAGTTCGCGACGGGTCTCGGCGCAGGCATGACGGCCCGGCAGGATTGCCTTCAGCCGCGCGGCATCGAGCGGCTCGGTCGCGGCGACAAAACTCACCACCGGCACCACGCTTTTGCGCAGCCCCGGCCAGAGCTTGTCGGTATAGGCATTGGTGCAGAGCACGACGTGTTCGGCCTCGACCTCTCCGCCTGCGGTCACGACACGCCAGCCCTGGCCCTTTTCGTGGATTTCGGTAACCGCCGAACCACCGAGAATGACCGCACCCTGGGCGATCGCCGCCCTGGCCAGGCCACGCGCATAGGACAGCGGCTGCAGGTGGCCGCCGCGGGGATCGCGCATGCCGAAGTGGTAGAACTCCGTGCCGATCAGATCGGCCAGGCCCTTGCGGTCGTAACGCTCGACGGGCACGCCCAGCGCCGTCCATTCCCTGATCCAGCCGTCGAGGAAAGCCTTGCCGATCTGGCCGAAGCCGGCGTGGACAAAACCGGGACGTTCGGCGTCGCAGTCGATGGCGTGGCGCCTGATGATGTCGAAGGCGGTGTCGCAGGAGCGGTTGAGCATGTCGAGCACGGCCGGCGCGCGGTTGTTGCCGTATTTGGCGGTGATCTCCGAGGGCAGCATGCGCCAGGCCGGGTTGACCTGGCCGCCGTTGCGCCCGGAAGCGCCCCAGCCGGGTTCGGCCGCTTCCAGCAGGATCACCGACTTGCCCGCCTCGGCCAGGTGCAGTGCCGTCGACAGGCCGGCGAAACCTCCGCCCACGACCACGACGTCGGCGCCGTGTTTGCCATGCAGCGGCGGGGTCGGCGCGGGTGCGCAGGCGCTGGCGGCCCAGAGGCTGTCGGGCAGGGCGGGTGTGGGGGCGTTCATGGCGTCCTCTGGCTTTTCTGGCTGGCTTCGTGGCTAACCTCGCGCCGCCGGGGCGTCAATGCGTGCTTTCGCCGAAGGGACGCTGCGCTAGAGTGAAGCGTCGTTTGCCGGGGGAAGAAGATGGCCAAGCAGCCCAATATCCTGATGTTCATGATGGATCAGCTCGCGCCGCAGGTGCTGGCACCCTATGGCGGCAAGGTCTGCCGCACGCCCAACATCTCCCGCCTGGCCGAGCAGGGCGTCGTCTTCGAAAACGCCTACTGCAACTATCCGATCTGCGCCCCGGCGCGTTATGCGCTGATGTCGGGACAGTTGCCGAGCAAGGTCGGGGCCTATGACAACGCCACCGAATTCTCCTCGGAGGTGCCGACCTTCGCGCACTACCTGCGCGACGCCGGTTACCACACCAGCCTGTCGGGCAAGATGCACTTTGTCGGCGCCGACCAGCTTCACGGTTTCGAGGACCGGGTGACGACCGATGTCTATCCCGCCGACTTCACCTGGACGACCGACTGGTCGCTCTCGGCCGAGACCTGGTTCCCCTGGTACCACTCGATGCGCGGTGTCCTGGATGCCGGCCCGTGGCGCCGCAGCGTCAACACCGAATACGATCAGGAGGTGACGGGCGAGGCGGCGCGCTGGCTGCACGACCACGCCGATGCCGCCGGCGACAAGCCGTTTTTCCTGGCGACCTCGTTCATCAGCCCGCACGACCCCTATCTGGCGCCGCAGCGTGAGTGGGAGAGCTACAGCGACGAGGAGATCGACGATCCCGTGGTGGGCGACATTCCCGTGGAGGAACGCGATCCCCACAGCCGCCGCCTCTACTACACCACCGGCCGCCACATGGACGCGGTCAGCCCTGCGGCCATCAGGCGGATGCGGCGGGCCTACTATGCGGTGATGACGTGGCTCGACAAGCGCATCGGCGAGGTGCTCGACGCGCTGGAGGCGATCGGGCAGGCCGACAACACCATCATCGTGCTGACAGGCGACCATGGCGATTCCCTGGGCGAACGCGGGCTCTTCTACAAGATGAGCTTCTTCGAACACTCGGCCCGCGTGCCCATGATCGTCCATGCGCCGGGGCGTTTCAAAGCAGGGCGTGTCGCCGGCAACGTCTCGCTGGTCGATCTGATGCCGACCTTCCTGGAGTGGGGCGCCGGCGGCACGATGCCGGAACTGTTCGGTCCGATCGACGGCAACAGCCTCAACAACCTGCTGGAAGGCGACCGCAAGGGCTGGCCCGACACGGTCTATGGCGAATACGCCGCGGAAGGTTCCCTCTGGCCGCTCCTCATGGTCCGCCGCGGCCGCTACAAGTACATCTATGGCGAAGAAGACCCGCCTCTGCTCTACGACCTGGAGAGCGATCCCGACGAGCTGATCAATCTCGCCGGCGATCCCGGGCACGCCGGTGCAGAGGCCGACCTGCGGCAGGCCGTGTTTGCCCAGTGGGACCCCAAGGCCCTGCGCGAGACGATCCGGCAGAGCCAGCGCCGCCGCCTGTGGCTCGGCAAGGTGCTGACCACAGGCAAGCGCACCCGCTGGGACTGGCAGCCCGGCCGCGACGCGAAAAGCCAATACGTGCGCGCGGTCGAAGACGTCCAGGGGATCTATTCCACCGAGTGGAGCGACCAGAAGCGCTGAGGCGTCCCGACCGCCGGCCTCCTGCGGCGTCCTGTGCCGGTCAAAACAACGCCATGCTGGCGCAGCCGTTGTGGTGACCGTTAGGCTGGGGCACGGCTGCGAACGGGAACCAGGCCGATGGGGAATGAAGTCGTCGTTGGAGGCGGATCGGCCGATGCGACCCTGGCGGCGCGTCTGACCGTCGCGCCGGTAAGGTGGCTGTTGCTGGCGGAGGCCGACCGGCGGAGGACTCATGCGGCTGCAGGTTTTGGTCAACTTCCAGTGGGTGGAATGTGATGAGCCAACGCGATCCAACGGTGATCCGCGAGCCGCAGGTGATGCCGGGCTACATTCTGGTGTTTCTGGTTCTGGGTTTTGCCGTGCTGCTGGTGGGCACGGGGGTGGCCATGCACTGGTCCGAACTGAAGACGGAACTTGCCAGCCGCATGGAGACGCAGACCGAGATTGATGAATCGGTCGATTTCAATGCCCTTGAGTCGGACTACTTTACCGCGATCGACAATGGCGATGCCAAGGTGGCGTTCCAGCTGGCCGAACGTTATGTCGCTGCCGCTCCGGGGTCCTCCTATGGTTATGTCCAGCGCGGCTATGTCCACTGGTGGTTGAGCCGCTTCGACGAATCGATCACGGATATGAATCGTGCTCTGCGCCTCTCGCCCGACTACGGATATGCCTACTACGTGCGGTCGTCTTGCCGTTTCGCACTGGGCGAACTGGACGCAGCCGACCGCGATGCCGAGGCCGCCCTGCTGCGGGCCGCCGACGAGGGCGAGATCTTTCAGGCTTATGTGCTGCAGGTCTGGCTCGCCTACGCGCAGCAGCGGTATGCCGAGGCGAGGGTGGCTTTTGAGAATGCACAAGCCCATGGCGGCGGTGCCGATTTGCCCGTTGCGGCGGACTGGCTGGCGCACCTGCGGGACGGTGTCGCGTTTCGGGGGGCGCTTGTCGCGCCGGAAGGGGCGGCCTGGCAGGCCCGTCTGGCCCTGGCGGTCTATGCCGGTCGCCGTCCGCTTGCCGAGCTCGAAACCGCTGCGGCAACGAACGGGCTTGCCGCCTTCTACCTTGCCCAGTTCGCCCTTGTGGAGGGGCGGCACGATGACGCGGTGCGGTTGCTGCGCAGATACGTCAACAAGGATTGGACGGCCGATCCCGAGTTCGCTGTTGCACGCACGCAGCTCGGGTTGCTCTAGGATGGGGGGGAGCGTTCCGTGCCTGCTGCCGTGATTGTACGGATCGATGGAAATCCGTTCCGCAACCGATCTGCCGCTTTTGCCGGTGCAGAGACAGCAGCCGGATCATGAACCCGTTGCGGCACACGGTGGCACGCAGTTCCGTTGGCAACGGCCGCTGGATCATCGCCCTTCTGCTCGGCATGGCGGCCGTGCTGATTGCCGCCGGGCTTGCGCCGCGCTGGTTCGATGATCCGGGCACAGGCGACCAGCCGATCGTGCAGACCGAACCGGCTTTCGATGACGTTCCCGAGGCGGAGACGGCTGCGGTGTTCGAGCAGACCGCCTTGCCCGAAGCGGTTCCCGAACAGGCGCCACCCGAAACGCTCGACGAACTTCTGGAGGCCTACAATGCCGCACTGGCCGAGAACGACCTGACCGCGGCCCTGCGCCATGCCGGTGCCTATGTGAAGGCCGCGCCCGACGATCCCTATGGTTATGCGCTGCGCGGTTACGCCCACTGGCTTCGCAGCCGCTGCGACATCGCCGTGGCCGACATGAACCGGGCGATCGCGCTCGCCAGCAACTACGGCTATGCCTATTTCGGGCGCGCTTCCTGCCTGTTTGTCACGGGCAAGCTCGACGAGGCCGAACGCGATGCACGCGATGCGTTGATCTATGCGCAGAACGATGACGAGCTCGCCTATTCCCACGAACTTCTTGGCTGGCTTGCCTATGCCCAGGGACGTTTCGGTGACGCCATCCAATCGTTCACCACCGTGGGCCAGGGTGGCGACGGCATGGCCCAAGCCGGACTCTGGCTCGCCCATGCCCGCATGGGGCAGGACTGGGACGGCGCAATGGCGTTGCCGTCCGGGGCGGGTGAAAACGAACGTCTGGTGCTCGACATCCTGGCCGGCAGGCGTTCGCGCACGCTGCTGGAAACGGCAGCGCGCAACGGCGGACCGGCTGCCTTCTACCTCGCCCAGCTCGAACTCGTGGAGGGCTGCGAAACCGAGGCGGTCGCCTTTCTGGAAGCGTACATGCGGTCGGGTTTCTCGACGGACATGACCTATCCGGTTGCGCGCGCCCAACTGCGCCTGTTGCGATGAGGCGGCGCTGCCGTCTTGTCTCGACCGGCCACTAAGGCGAGGATGGACATACGGTGCCGCCCAGGGCGCGGCCGTGGAGGGCGATGAACGACGATCTGGGCGTTTTCCAGGAGATCTTCGAAGCGGCCGGTGTGGGAATTTTCCAGACCAGCCCCGAGGGCCGGTTTCTGCGCGCCAACCAGACCATCGCGGAGATGAACGGTTTCGAGGACGCCCATGCACTGATCGCAGGCATCGAAAACGTGGCCACCGACATCTATGTCGATGCTTCCACGCGTGCCCGTTTCCTCGACCTGATCAGGCAGCACGGACGTGTCAGCAACTTCGTCGTGCGCTACCGGCGGCGCGACGGCGAACTGCGCTGGGCCAGCGAGACGGCGACGCCGGTCAACGATGAAGCCGGGCAGGTGCTCTACTTCATCGGCACCTCGATCGACATCACCGAACTGGTGCGCCTGCAGGAGGCGCTCGAGGAAACCTCGGGCAACTATCGCGACATCTACGAAAACGCCAACATCGGCATCTACCGCTCGTCGCCGGGCGGCAAGCAGTTGCGCGCCAATCCGGCGCTGGTCCGTCTCAACGGCTACGAGACCGAGGCCGAACAATTGGCCGCCGTCAACGACATCGCGACCGAGTGGTACGTCGATCCGCATCGCCGCGAGGAGTTCAAGCGCCTGATGGCGCGCGACGGTCGTATCTCCAATTTCGAGTCCGAGATCCACACCCACCGCAGCCGCCGGCGAATCTGGATCTCCGAAAACGCCTGGGTCGCGCACGATAGCCAGGGCGACGTGCTCTATTACGAGGGCACGGTGCAGGACATCACCGAGCGCAAACGCGCCGAATACGCGCTGGAGGAGGCGCGGCGGGCCGCCGAGGAATCGAGCCGGGCCAAATCCGAATTTCTTGCCAACATGAGCCACGAACTGCGCACGCCGCTCAACGCTGTGATCGGTTTTTCCGACATCATGCTACGCGAAATGTTCGGCGCCATCGGCAGCGAGCGTTACCGCGGCTACCTGCGCGACATCAACGAGAGCGCCCATCTGCTGCTGCATCTGATCGAGGACATTCTCGACATGTCACGTTCGGAGGCGGGCAAGCTGGTGCTGCAGGAGGAGATCGTCGACCTTGGCGATATCGTCGCCGACTGCATCCGCCTGATTACCGTGCGCGCCGACCGCGACGGTATCCAGATCGTCGACGACACGAGTTACAGCGAGACGCGTCTGCTGTGCGACGGCGCCCGGGTCCGCCAGATCGTGCTCAACCTGCTTTCCAACGCGGTGAAATTCACCGGTGAGGGCGGCCGTGTCCAGGTCTCGGTCGGGTCGGCGCCGGACGGCGACCTGCAGCTCCTGGTCGCCGACAATGGTTGCGGCATTGCCGCCGAGGACCTTGAGCGCGCCTTCGAGCCCTTCGTCCAGCTTGGCCGCCAGCCCGGCACGCGTGAAGGCACCGGCCTGGGCCTGCCGCTCACGCGCCAGCTTGTCGAGGCCCATGGCGGTACCGTGATCCTCGAAAGCCGGCCGGGCGCGGGCACCACAGCGATCGTGCGCCTGCCGCGCCACCGCCTCGTTCTCTGATCGGCCCATGCGCGTCCTGATCGCCGAAATCGCACACGAGAGCAATTGTTTCGCTTCGCCCGCAACGTCGCGTGCGGCGTTCGAAGCCGGCGAACTGCTCTTCGGCGAAGCTCTCGTCACCGGTCATTGCACCAAGGGAACGGTGCTGGGCGGCATGTTGCGAGGCCTGGCCGCCGTCGGCGCCACGCCGGTTCCGGTGCTCGCGGCATCGGCGGTTCCCTCCGGCCCGGTCGAGGGCGCCTTTTTCAAGGACCTCTGTGATCGGCTGATCGCGGCGACGAACGAGGTTCCAGATGCGATCCTGCTCAGTCTGCATGGCGGCCTGGCGATCGCCGACGACGGTGTCTTCGGCCAGGACTGGCGCGACGATCCCGAGGGCTGCCTGGTAGCGGCGGTGCGGGCTCAGGTTGGTGCCGACGTGCCGATCGTGGTGGTGTTCGACCTGCATTCCGATACCAGCGACCTGCTGCTGGCCAGTGCTGACCTGACCCTGGCGTTCAACGAGGAACCGCACAGCGACGCCGCCGAGCGGGGCGAGGAGGCGGCCCTGCGGCTTGATGACATCGCATCGGGCCGCATCCGTCCGGTACAGGCCCGCTGCCGCGTTGCCATGCTGCTGCCGGCAATCGCCATGGCGACCGATGACGGCCCCATGGCGCGGCTCCACGACCTGCGTCGCGAAATGGAAACCCGGCTCGGGGTGATCGATGTCTCGATCCACGCAGGGTTTTACGGCTCGGACCAGCCCGAGGCAGGGTTCAGCGTGGTCTGCACGACCGACGGCGATGGTGCCCTGGCCCGGGCGACGGCCCGGGAACTGGCCCATGCCGCTAACGGGATGCGTGACGACTTCTATGTCGCCCTGGTGGCCCCGGTCGAGGCCCTGGCGTACGCTCTGGAAAGCAGTCATCCCGTGGCCCTGATCGACGAGGCCGACGATCCCGCCGGTGGCGGCGCCTGCGACGGCGTCGAGATTCTGCGCGCCATGGTCAAGGGCGGCATCGCGCGGGGCGGTGTCTCGACGGTATGCGATCCTGTCAGCGTCGCCGCCATGGCTGCGGCGGGCGAGGGGGCCGAAGTCGCTCTTATGCTGGGTGCCCGCACGGACAACCGACATGGCGAGCCCCTTGCGATCTCGGGGCGGGTGGTCCGGATTTCCCACGACCCCGTGCCCAAGGACAACTGGTCCGGCCGGGTCTCGGATGCCGGGCTCGTGGGTGTGCTTGATGCCGGCGGTATCCTTGTCGTCATCACGCAGCGCCGGCTGGTGAGCGAGAACATCGACATCTTTGCCCACCTGGGTTTCGACGTGATGTCGATGCAGGCGGTGCTGTTCAAGGGACTGACGCTGCACGTTCGTCAGGCCCTGGCGGGCAAGATTGAAACCTTCCTCTCCATCGACGGGTTCGGGGTGACACATCCCGACGTCACCCGGCTGGGCGGCTTCCGGCGGCTGAAACGACCGTGCTGGCCCTTCGAGGCGGTGTTGGAGCCACTCTCGCTGCCTTGACTCCCATCTGTCTTGATCCCCAGGGGCGGGGTTCTGCGGGTTTGACCTTGGACCCGTCCGCGAACAACCTTGCTCATCCGCCGCCGATTCGGTGCGCCGCTCCCTGCGGCGCGCCCCGGTGCGCCTGTTGTTCACGGAGTACCCGTTGCCCGACGCCAGCCGCCGCCTGGAACGACGCATCGCCGACATGCCCCCGGTCGCCGACGAGATCATGACGACCACCTGCTACATGTGCGCCTGCCGCTGCGGCATCCGTGTGCACAAGAAGGACGGCAAGCCGGTCTATATCGATGGCAACCGCGATCATCCGGTCAACAAGGGTGTGCTCTGCGCCAAGGGTGCGGCGGGCCTGAAGAACCATTTTTCGCCTGCCCGCCTGACGACGCCGCTCAAGCGGGTCGGTCCCAGGGGCGAAAACGCCTTCGAGCCGATCTCCTGGGAGGAGGCGTTCGAACTGGCGGTGTCGTGGCTGAAACCCATCCGTGACCGCAACCCCAAGGAACTGGCGCTGTTCACAGGGCGCGACCAGAGCCAGGCCTTCACCGGCTGGTGGGCGGCCCAGTTCGGCACGCCCAATTATGCCGCTCATGGCGGCTTCTGCTCGGTCAACATGGCCGCGGCCGGGCTCTACACCACCGGCGGCTCATTCTGGGAGTTCGGCGATCCCGACTGGGAGCGGACCGAGTATTTCCTGCTCTTCGGCGTCGCCGAGGACCATGCCAGCAACCCGATCAAGATGGGCCTCGCACAGCTCAAGGAGCGCGGCGTCAAGATCGTCTCGGTGAATCCCGTGCGAACCGGTTATTCGGCGATCGCCGACGAGTGGCTGGGCATTGCGCCGGGCACCGACGGCCTGTTTGTCATGGCCCTGATCCACGAGCTGCTGCGCACCGGGCGCGTCGATGTCGATTACCTGATCCGCTACACCAACGCGCCCTGGCTGGTGATCCAGGCGCCCGGCACCGCCGATGACGGCATGTTCGCGCGCGGCGAGGACGGCCATCCCCTGGTCTGGGACCGGGAGAAGGACGAGGCGGCCAGCTCGGCCAGCGGCGAGATCAAGCCGGCGATGAAGGGTGAGGTGATCTTGCCCGACGGCCGACGGGCCGTGCCGGCCTTCGAACTGATCGCCCGGCGCTGCCTGGACGAGGCCTATACGCCCGCGGCAGTGGCGGAGCGCACCGGGATTCCGGCAGAGACCATCAGGCGCATTGCCGATGAACTGGCGCAAGCGGCCTTCGAGCGCGAGGTTGTGATCGAGGAACCCTGGACCGATTGCTGGGGGCGCCACCACGACCGCATGATCGGGCGGCCGGTGGCGATGCATGCCATGCGCGGCATCTCGGCCCATTCCAACGGTTTCCATACCTGCCGCACCATCCACATCCTGCAGGTCCTGCTCGGCAGCATCGATACGCCCGGCGGCCACCGCTACAAACCGCCTTTTCCCCGGCATATTCCGTGCCCGGCCAAACCGACCGGGCGGCCCAGCCAGATCGCGGCCTGCCAGCCCATGCCCGGCATGCCGCTGGGTTTCCCCGGTGGCCCCGAGGACCTGCTGATCGAGGACGACGGCACCCCGGTGCGCATCGACAAGGCCTATTCCTGGGAAGCGCCGCTGGCGATCCACGGCATGATGCACACGGTCATCACCAATGCCTGGAAGGGTGATCCCTACCGGATCGATACACTCTTCATGTTCATGGCCAACATGGCCTGGAACTCGGCGATGAACGTGCCCGGCACGCTGGCCATGCTGACCGACAAGGACCCGGAGACGGGGGAGTACCGCATTCCCCACATCATCTATTCGGATGCCTACCAGTCCGAGATGGTCGCCTATGCCGATCTGGTGCTGCCCGACACGACCTACCTCGAACGCTGGGACGCCATCTCGCTGCTCGACCGCCCGATCAGCGACCCCGACGGCGTGGCTGATTCGATCCGTCAGCCCGTCACGACGCCCGACCGCGATGTCCGCCCATTCCAGGACGTGATGGTCGAACTGGGGTATCGCCTGGGTCTTCCCGGCCTGACCAATGCGGATGGAACGTCAAAATTTCCAGATGGTTACAAGGATTACCTTGTCAATCATCTGAGAAAACCCGGTGTCGGCACGCTGGCCGGCTGGCGCGGCGAGAACGGCGGCTCGGCGGGCAAGGGCGCCCCCAATCCGGGCCAGCTTGATGCCTATGTCGCCAATGGCAGCTTCTGGCGTCACGAATTTGCGCCCGGTCACCGTTTCTACAAATTCGCCAATGCCGGTTACCTCGCCGAGGCAAAGGAACTGGGGCTGATCGACCACGATGCGCCCATCGTGATGCAGCTCTACAGCGAGGAGATGCAGAAGTTCCGCCTAGCTGCCCGCGGCCACGGTCCGCACCAGCCGCCCGAGAGCGAGCGCGAACGGATCGACACCTACTGCGATCCCCTGCCGCTGTGGTACGCCCCGTTCGGTTCGCAGGATGGCACCTATCGCCTGCATGCCATCACCCAGCGGCCGATGGCGATGTACCATGCCTGGGGTTCCCAGAACGCCTGGCTGCGCCAGATCCACGGCTGGAACCGGCTCTACATCGGTCAGGCGGTGGCGCAGCGGGCAGGGCTGGAAACCGATGACTGGGCCTGGCTGGAAAGCCGCCACGGGCGCATCAAGGCCCAGGTCGCGGTCATGGACGGGGTCAATCCCAATACGGTCTGGACCTGGAACGCGATCGGCAAACGGGCCGGCGCCTGGGCTCTGGATGAACATGCATCGGAAGCAGAAAAAGGGTTTCTTCTCAACCATATGATCGATGATCTTCTACCAGAACGCGATGATGGCCATCGTTACGCCAACGCCGATCCGGTAACCGGTCAGGCGGCCTGGTACGACCTGACGGTGAAGATCGAGAAGGCCGCCGAGGGCGGCAGCGAGCCGCAGTTTGCCGTGCTGGGCAAGGGCGCCCGCGCCATCGGAAAGGAGCCCGTGCGATGACCGCGCTTCCCGCGACGACGGCCAAGAAGCTCGGACTGGTCATCGACCTCGACAGTTGTGTGGGCTGTCATGCCTGTGCCGTTGCCTGCAAGCAGTGGAACGACACCGGCGCTCTTGCCCCGTTGTCGGATGAAAACCCTTACGGCGCAGAAGCTTCCGGAACCTGGCTCAACCGGGTCCACAGCTTCGAGGCCCGCGATGACCAGGGCGGATTTGCCCTGCATTTCCCGCGCTCCTGCCTGCATTGCGAGAATGCGCCCTGCGTCACGGTCTGCCCGACCGGAGCCTCCTACAAACGCGCGGCCGACGGCATCGTCCTGGTCGACGAGGACCTGTGCATCGGCTGCGGCCTTTGTGCCTGGGCCTGCCCCTATGGTGCCCGGGAGATGGACGAAAGCCAGGGTGTCATGAAGAAGTGCACCCTGTGCGCCGACCGCATCGACAACCAGCACCTGCTGCCGCAGGACCGCGAGCCGGCCTGCGTGCGGACCTGTCCGACCGGCGCCCGCCACTTCGGCGATCTCGGCGATCCGGCTTCCGAGATCTCGCAGCTGGTTGCCGCCCGGGGCGGCGTGGCGCTGATGCCCGAAAGCGGCTGCGCCCCGACAAACCGTTACCTGCCGCCGCGTGAACGCCGTTCACATGCCTCGCCGCTGCCGCCGAAGGCCGCCCAACCCAGCCAGCCGGATGCCCCGGATGGTTTCCTGGGTTGGCTCGACCGTGTGTTGTCGGCCTGATGTTTCCCGCCCGTTCCATCATCCTGTTCACCACCCTGTCGGGCGCCGGTTTCGGTGCGCTGGCCTGGCTCGGCCTGCTGGCCGTGACCGGAGGCCTGCCTGCCGATGGCCTGACGGCGCTGCTGGCCGGCGGCGTCTCCATGGCTCTGGCCGTGGCGGGTCTGCTGGCCTCGACATTCCATCTGCGCCACCCCGAGCGGGCCTGGCGCGCCTTTTCCCAGTGGCGGACCTCCTGGCTCTCGCGTGAGGGCGTGTTTTCGGTCGCCACCCTGGGCGCGGCCTTCGCGATGACGGCTGCCTGGGCGAGCTGCGGCCCCGCCACATGGGTTGTGGCCGCTGCGGGCCTAGGCACCCTACTGGGCGCGCTGGCCACGGTAATCTCGACGGCGATGATCTACCGCTCTCTCTGGGCCATTCCCCAGTGGTTCAACGGCTGGACGGTGCCGGTCTTCCTGGCGCTGGCGGCGGCCACGGGGGCGCTTGTGGTGTGCGCCGTCCTGGCCTGGACCGGTACGCTGGCGGCGACACCCGCATGGCTTGCCATCGGGATGCTGGTCGCGGTCGTTGCGGCTCTGGTCACCAAGGCCTGCGCCTGGCATGCGGCTTCCCGAACAGCGCCTGCCAGCGATACAGCATCGGCCGTGGGCCTGACCGGCCGGGCGGCCTCGGTCCATCCCCTTGAGGCCCCCCATACCAGCGAGACCTGGCTGCAGCACGAGATGGCTTACCGGGTGGCGCGACGCCATGCGGCCAAGCTGCGCCGTGTCGCGGCCCTGTTGGGCCTGGCGCTGGTTCTGCCCGCCCTGCTGCTGGCGCTCTGGGCCGGGGGCATCGTCGGGGCGCTGCTGATGTCGCTTGCAGCCCTCGGCGGGCTGGCGGCGGTGCTGGTGGAACGCTGGCTGTTCTTTGCCGAGGCGCGCCACAAGGTGACGCTCTATTATGGGGCGCAGCAGGTCTAGCTCCGGGTCCTTTGACCGGGATCCGATCCGCGCCGGCTGGGCATTTTTCGGGGAGACACTGCACCATGGCCAAACATGTCACCGTGATCGGCGCGGGCATCGTCGGCGTCTGCGCCGCCCTGGCGCTGCAGCGCGACGGCCACGATGTCGTCATCGTCGAACGCGACGGTCCCGGCGAAAACTGCTCCTTCGGCAATGCCGGTATCATCTGTGGCCGCGATTCGGCCATTCCCCTGCCGTCGCCGGGGATCATCCGCGACGTGCCGGGCATGCTGATGGACCGCGAGGGGGCGCTGGTCATCCGCTGGCGTTATCTGCTTTCGATCATGCCCTGGCTGATCGGCTTCCTGAAAAGCTCGACGTCCGAGCGCCAGATGGCCGGGGCACGGGCCATGTATGCCCTGCTTGACGGCAATACCGGGGCCTATGACCGGATCACGGCCGGGTCGTCGGCGGCCCGGCTGATCCGCAAGAACGGCTACATGATCGTCCACGGTTCGGACGCCGCGTTCGAAGGCGAGTCACGCGAGCGCCGCATCCTGCGCGATCTGGGCTGCCCGCTGGAGGAGCTGGGTCCCGACGAGATCCGCCAGATGGAGCCCTCGCTCAGCCACGACGTGCGCCACGCCACCTATTATCCCGACGCCTACAGCACGACCGATCCCTACAAGCTGACGCGGACGCTGGCCGATGACTTCGTGGCGGCCGGCGGCAGGATCGTTCTGGCCGAGGTGACCGGGCTGCAGCACGGTGGCGGGCGGGTCACGGGGCTGGAGACCACGACCGGCCCGATCGCGGTGGAAAACCTGATCGTGGCGGCGGGCGCATGGTCGCACCGGGTCGCCGCGATGATGGGCCTGAAGGTGCTGCTCGACACCGAGCGCGGCTATCACATGGTCTTTCACGGCGTGAAAACCGGCCTGACCCGCCCGCTTATCCATGCCGACGGTCATTACGGTCTCAACCAGATGGACGGCGGCCTGCGTTTTGCCGGCACGGTCGAACTGGCCGGCGTCGATGCCGCGCCCGATTACCGCCGCGCCGACCTGATCTACGGCCGTGGGCGCAACCTGTTGCGCGATTTCGATCCCGAACAGGCGAGCGAAGTGACACGCTGGATGGGCCGCCGCCCGACCATGCCCGATTACCTGCCCGCACTCGGCGCCGCTCCGGGATTTGCCAACACCTGGTTCGATTTCGGGCATCAGCACCTGGGCCTGAGCATGGCCGCGCGCTGCGGATTTGTCGTCGCCGACCTGGTCGGCGGGCGCGATCCCGGTCTTGATCTCACGGCCTTCCGTCCCGATCGTTTCTGAGATGGCCGACAAGGCCGTCTTCACCACCGCGCGCAGCACGCGGCATCAGAACGACGCCCTGGCGGTCGCGCCCGAGGGGCTGGCCGTCACCATGCTGCGCTCGCCCGAACGGGCTGACCTGGCCAGCGCGCTGGCCGATGCGACCATCCTGGTCTCCGAGCGCAGCGGCGTGATTGATGCCGGTCTGCTGTCCGGCGCCCCCGAACTGCGCCTGATCCTGCGCCTGGGCGAACTGACCCATGACATCGACCTGGAGGCCGCGCGCGCCGCCGGAGTCGTGGTCTGCCGGCGCGAACAGGAAGGCGTCCTGCGGGTCGCGGAGTTCTGCATGCTCCAGATGCTGGCCCTGCAGCGCCGCCTGCGCGAAAGCGAGGACCTGGCCCGCGCTGCGGCAGAGACCTGGGTTGCCCGGCGGGTGACCGATGAAAACAGTTTTGCCTTCAACTGGACCCGGCGCAGCGGACTGGGCGGCCTCCATGGCCGGAATGTCGGCATTCTGGGTTTCGGCGAGATCGGCGTGGCGCTGGCCCGACGCCTGCAGGGCTGGGGCGTCAGCCTGCGCTACAACCGGCGCAACCGCCTGCCGGAGGCGGTGGAGGCGGAGCTCGGGCTGACCTGGCTTCCTGCCGAGACCCTGCTGGCACAGGCCGATGTCGTCGTCTGTCTGCTGCCCTTCACGGAGCAGACACACGGCTGGCTCGATGCGGAACACCTGGGCGCCATGAAACCCGGAGCCCTGCTGGTATCGGCCGGCAGCGGCGGCATCATCGACGAGGCGGCCCTGGCCGATGCCGTCGCTTCCGGGCATCTGGCCGGTGCGGCGCTCGATACCTTCGCCACCGAACCGCTGGAATCCGAAAATCCGCTGGTTGTCCTGGCCGGGCAGGGGGTTAACCTTCTGCTGACGCCCCATGTCGCGGGCGGCGCACCGCTGGAGGCCAATACGGAATTCGCCGCGATGTGGCAGCCGGTACGCGATTTCATGGTTGGATGCCCGCCTCAGGGGCGGCTGGTCTGAATTCGGCCGGAACTTGGCCGGGGAACCCTTCGTCCCCATATAGTGTGGCAGGAAGAGGCGTAACCGATCGTACCAGCCGGTGCGGTCCATTTTCAGGAGTCGAACCATGAGCCGTGCTTTCGTAAAAGAGCCCGACGGCGATCTTGTGCCCGATGCACTGCCCGAACTGCCGCAGGAGCCGGTGCCCAACTACGTGACGCCCGAGGGTTTGACGGCGCTCAAGGCCTGGCGCGAACGGCTCCAAGGCGAACTCGACGGTCTCGACCCCGACCCCGAAGACATCGTCGATCGCAGCAAACGTGCTCATGTCGCGCGCGACCTGCGTTTTGTCGATGGCCGCATCGAACATGCCGTGGTCGTTGACCCGGCCGATCAGCCCAAGGACAAGGTCGCCTTTGGCGCCACGGTCAAGGTCGCCGGCGAGGGTGGCAAGAAGCAGACCTGGCGGATTGTAGGCGAGAACCAATCCGATACCGACAACGGTCTGGTGAGCTGGGTTTCACCCCTGGCGCGCGCCCTGATCGGGGCCGGCGTCGGCGATGTCGTGACCTGGAAGCGGCCGGCCGGCGATCTGGAACTGGAAGTGCTCAAGATCAGCTATACATGATGGCGGATTCCCGTCGTTGACGCGGCGGGCCCCTGTCAGTATGTTCCGCGCCTCACGCCCCGCAGAACTCTGCGATGACGGATGCCGGGGCCTTCCGGTCAACGACCTTTGAGGACAAAGCGATGAAAATCGTCAATTCTCTGCGTTCGATGAAGACGCGTCACCCGGGTTGCCGGATCGTGCGCCGTAAAGGCCGTATCTTCGTCATTAACAAGCAGAATCCGCGCTTCAAGGCGCGCCAGGGCTGATCCGCCGGCGCCGTCTGGCGCCTGTGTTTTGGATTTCCAACGCCGGGCCTTGTGCCCGGCGTTGACGTTTCCGGCCCCTGTCGCGATGCTCGCCCTGCACTGACACAGGCGGCTCCCCCATGTCGATCGCCATGCCCCTTCCCGACGCCGAGGTTCTGGCGGGCCGGGACGGCTTCATCGCCGCACTCTCCCGGGTCGTTCCCGGGGAGGGCGTGATTGCCGATGAAAAGGGCCTGCGCACCTACGAATGCGACGGTCTGGCCGCCTATCGCGCCCTGCCGCTGGCCGTAGTCCTGCCCGAAACCGTCGAACAGGTTGCCGCCGTCATGGCGCTGGCCGGGACGCACAAGGTCAAGGTCGTGCCGCGTGGTTCGGGCACCGGCCTGTCGGGCGGCGCCCTGCCGCTGACCGACGGCATCGTGCTCGGTCTGGGCAAGTTCAACCGCATCCTTGAGATCGACTACGCCAACCGCTGCGTCACCGTGCAGCCCGGCGTCTCCAACCTGGCGATCTCCCAGGCCGTCTCGGCAGCAGGTTTCTATTACGCGCCCGACCCTTCCAGCCAGATCGCCTGTTCGATCGGCGGCAATGTCGCGGAGAATTCCGGCGGCGTGCACTGCCTGAAATATGGCGTCACGACCAACAACCTGCTCGGCCTGGAGATCGTCCTGATGTCGGGCGAGGTGATCCGCCTGGGCGGCAAGCAGTTCGACTCGGACGGTTACGACCTGCTCGGCATCCTCACCGGCTCGGAGGGCCTGCTGGGCGTGGTGACCGAAGTGACCGTGCGTATCCTGCCCAAACCGTCCTCGGTGCAGGCGCTGCTGCTGGGGTTTGCCGATGTCGTGGATGCCGGCGATTGCGTCGCGCGCATCATCGCCGCGGGCATCATCCCGGCCGGCCTGGAGATGATGGACAAACCCGCCGTCAAGGCAGCCGAGGATTACTGCCATGCCGGTTATCCCCTTGATGTCGAGGCGCTGCTGATCTGCGAACTCGACGGTCCCGCCGCCGAGGTTTCCGAGCTGGTCGACCGGGTCGAGGCGATCGCGCGCGAGTCCAGCGCCACAGTGCTGCGCCGCTCCCAGAGCGAGGAGGAACGCCAGCGTTTCTGGCTCGGGCGCAAGTCGGCCTTTCCCGCCGTCGGGCGTATCTCGCCCGACTACTACTGCATCGACGGCACCATCCCGCGTGGTCAGCTCGCCCATGTCCTGGCGCGCATGCGCGAACTCTCGGCCGAATACGGCCTGGGCGTGGTCAACGTCTTCCATGCCGGCGACGGCAACCTGCATCCGCTGATCCTCTACGATGCCGCACGCGAGGGCGACCTCGAGAAGACCGAGGGCCTGGCCGGGGCCATCCTGCGCCTTTGCGTCGAGGTCGGCGGCGTGCTTTCGGGCGAACATGGCATCGGCATCGAGAAGCGCGACCTGATGGGCGCGATGTTCACCGAGGACGATCTCAAGCAGCAGCAACGCATCAAATGCGCCTTCGATCCCGCCGGGCTGCTCAATCCCGGCAAGGTCTTTCCCGTGCTGCACCGCTGCGCCGAGCTGGGCGCCATGCATGTCCACCACGGCAAGGTGCCGTTTCCCGACCTGCCGCGTTTCTAGAAGACCATGGTCGAGATCCTGCGCCCCGCCTCCGCCGAGGAAACCCGTCAGGCCGTCGCCTGGGCGGCCGCCGAGGGCAAACCTCTGGAAATCGTCGGCGCGGGGACCAAACGCGCCTTCGGCCATGCCGTCGCCGCCGAACATCATCTGGAGCTTGCCGCGCTGAGCGGCATCATCGCTTACGAACCCGCCGAGCTGGTGCTGACGGCCCATGCCGCCACGCCGCTCTGCGAGATCGAGGCGGCACTCGCCCGGTCGCGCCAGCAACTCGCCTTCGAACCGCCCGATCTCGGCCCGCTGCTTGGCGCGGCGGCTGAAAGCGCCACGCTGGGCGGCGTGCTGGCGGCCAACCTCTCGGGCCCCCGCCGCATCCTTGCCGGAGCGGCGCGCGACCACGCTCTGGGGCTGGCCATGGTCAGCGGCCGGGGCGAACTGGTGAAGGCCGGTGGCAAGGTGGTCAAGAACGTCACCGGCTACGACGTCACCAAGCTGATGTGCGGCTCCTGGGGCACGCTGGGCGTGATGACCGAACTTTCCGTGAAGGTCCTACCCGCGCCAGAGCGTACCCGGACCGTGCTGGTCGCAGGGCTTGATGCCGATGCGGCGGCGGCCTGCATGGGCCGGGCGCTGTCGAGCCCCAACGAGGTTTCGGGTGCGGCCTTTCTGCCCGCTGCGCTCGCCGCCCGTTCGGCGGTCTCCTATGTCGCCGGTGCCGGTGCTTCGATCACGGCCTTGCGCATCGAGGGTCCGCCGATCTCGGTCGGCGCGCGCAACGCGGCGCTGCGCGGCTTGTGTGGCGGGCTGGGTGAGGTCGAGGAACTGCACAGCCACAACTCCGCGGCCTTCTGGCGCGAACTGCGCGATGCCGCGCCCGTTGCCGCAGACGCGGGCGCCGTCTGGCGTCTTTCCGTGCCGCCGGCGGCCGGGGCAGGGGTGCTGGCGGCTCTTGCCGCAACCGGGGGCGAGGGCTGGCTCGACTGGGGCGGCGGCCTGATCTGGTGGTCTTGTCCTGCGACCCTGCCGGCATCGAGCATCGTGCGTGTCGCGGCGGAAGCGGCCGGCGGTCACGCCACGCTGGTGCGCGCCGACGATGCCCTCAAGCGCGAAGTCGCGGTGTTCCATCCGCAACCGGCCGGTCGCGCGGCGCTGTCGCGACGCGTACGCGAGGGCTTCGATCCCAAGGGCATCCTCAATCCTGGCCGGATGGGCTGGCCCGGGCTCATGGGGCAGCAGACCTGATGGAAACCCATTTCGATCTGATCCGTCTGGCCGATCCGCAGGTGCGCGAGGCCGAGCGCATTCTCAAGGCCTGTGTCCATTGCGGCTTCTGCCTGGCGACCTGCCCGACCTACCTGCTGCTGGGCGACGAACGCGACAGTCCGCGCGGGCGCATCTACATGATCAAGGACATGCTCGAGAGCGGTCGCCCGGCCGATGCGGTGACGACGCGCCATGTCGACCGCTGCCTCTCCTGCCTTTCGTGCATGACGACCTGCCCTTCGGGCGTCAACTACATGCACCTGGTCGACCACGCGCGTGCGCACATCGCCGCGACCCGGCAACGCCCGCTGGGCGAACGCTGGCTGCGCCGGCTGATCGCAGGCCTGGTACCCCACCCGGGAAGGTTTCGTGTCGTACTCGCCGGCGGCCTGCTGGCCCGGCCGTTCGCCCGGCTGTTGCCGGGGCGGCTGAAGTCCATGGTCGCGCTGGTGCCGCTGCGGCTGCGGGAACCC
>Ga0105053_10004840_pt1 | contig 19521 bp, 19 predicted proteins | sample BON01_FD_78093 | JGI IMG/M metagenome (GOLD analysis project Ga0105053, IMG submission 78093) | Freshwater microbial communities from Lake Bonney liftoff mats and glacier meltwater in Antarctica - BON-01 | ecosystem: Environmental > Aquatic > Freshwater > Ice > Glacier meltwater | place: Lake...
CTAACCAGTCTTTCATTTATGTAAGATAATCTTACATCGAAGATTACAGATTTTACATTAACAAACCATACCCAAGCAGACTTTTATATTTTTACCCATATCTATTGAGATTTTAGGGTTTAACAAATTGTTAAATTCTACAATTGAAGAATTAAATGCTCACGCAAAGAAATCACCTAAAAAAATTGAAGAATTAAAGGGCAATAAGCTTGAACCTTATGTTCGAGATGTAATGACTGATTTAGCGGTTGGCTCACAATTTGAAAACTCAATCGAATTAATTGGTGGACAAAAATTTCCAGACATTGTTGCTAAAAAGTTTTATGGAATTGAAGTTAAAACTACAACACAGAACCATTGGAAAACAACAGGAAATAGTGTTTTGGAGTCTACAAGGGTTGATGACGTAGAGCGAATTTTTATGCTTTTCGGTAAACTTGGCAAACCTATTGAATTTAGATGTCGTGCTTACGAAGAATGTTTATCAGAAGTTGTTGTAACGCATTCGCCAAGATATTTAATAGATATGAACTTGGAAAAAGGTAAAACTATTTTTGATAAAATTAACACATCTTACGACGCATTACGCAAAAAGGAAAACCCGATTAAATCAATTACTGATTACTACAAAAGCAAATTAAAATCAGGACAAGATTTGTGGTGGATTCAAGACACAGAAAAATCAAGTAATCTTGTAATCAATATTTGGAATAATTTAAGCGTTAAGGAGAGAGAAGAAGTCAAGAACAAAGCAATGGTTTATTTTCCAGAAGTTTTTAGCAATAGAGGCGATAAATTTTCTAGACTTGCAATTTGGTTAGTAACAAGGGAAGCGGTTATTTGCCCGAATGTGAGGGATTTGTTTTCCGCAGGAGGACAAAAATCAATTATGATAAAAGGTAAAATCTATCATAAAATTCCAAAAATTTATTTAAACCTTTTTAATAGAATAAATGATATTCTAGAAATCCTGATAAATACATCATCATTCGAATTGTCCGAATATTGGAATGAAGAAACTACCGAAAAGAAAAAATTAACGGATTGGATTACGTTGGTTGGAATGAATTCAAAATCACTACAAGGAGCAAAACATTTAGATATCACTCTCATGCTAAAGGAGCTAATTTACTAAAGAATAGTTCTTAATTACATCATCCCACCACCACCAAAACCTCCTCCAAACAATTATCTAACTGAAAGCCTATTTCTTGCCTTCTTTTCTGATAAATTAAAACCGGCTTCTAGTTCGTTTGGCACTTCGCCTTCTGCTACTGATTTCCCTTTTCCAAAGCCTCAATTGTAGACTTCTCAAATCGTTTTTTAACTTGTCAACAAAGCACATCGAAAGGCCTAGTAAAAATCATCCTCCTAAACAACTTCCGCCAACGGCTTATAAAATTTAAAATCATCAAATGGGATACTCAAAATAGCTAAATCATACGTTTCAAACTCTTCCATAGCCTTTACTCCAGATTTTGCTATATATCTTCCATCCTTTCTTAGTGCCGCATGAACAGGGTCGCCGAGCTCATAAGAAACGACAACAGTCGATTCGTTTTCTGTACACTCCATATATTCATCAGCTAAAATCACACTTGGATCTGTAATACGATACTGCGAATTTGCAAAACAGAACCCAAAGCAATTAAAATGCGGGATAAACTCGGAATGGGCTATTTTTAAATGGTCTAAGAGTTTAGTATGCGGGTGTTCCCCAAATAGTAGTTTTGGCTCTTCATCTTTGGTAACAAGTTCTAAGTCATAGGCGTCATCTATAATTTGCATTGTGCCTATTGCATTTCCTTTGTCTGTATATAGGTTTCCTATTCTGTAATTTGAAATATGTCTTAATTCTTGATTTTTTGGTAGTTCATCGTTTATGTAGAGCGGCTCACAAAGTGTATTAACTAAGGAAGTTGGTATGAATTCTAATTTATTGTCTTTGAATTTCATTTGGTAATTAAATCCTGTTTTAATATTTGATAGTTATGAAGTACTATCTTAATAAATACTAGCAAAACTGTGCTGTCATTTTGACTAACTTTTTTAGATGCTTGTAGTTTAACAAAGAGTTGCCGTTTTTAATTCGAAACAGCTTTTGTTACCATCTCCATAACCTCCTCCAAACTCTTATCCAGTTGAAAGCCCATCTTCTCCCCTTCTTTTCTGATGAACTCAAAACCTGCTTCTAGTTCGTTGGGTACTTCGCCTTCTAAAACAGCTTCCCTTACCGCTATTTTGAGTACGCCCACTTCTTTAGAAGGTGGTAATCCAAAGGCTGTCATGATAATTTCGCCGGTGATAACAGGTTGAAAGTTTCTGAGCTTGTCTTTCTCTTCCAATTCTATCAGCAGTTCCTCCACATTATCAAAGTTCTTTAGGTAACGTTTTACTCGATTGGCGTCTTTGGAAGTGATGTCTGCACGGCAGAGTTTCATTAAGTCTTCTAAGTCTTCGCCGGCATCAAAAAGAATGCGACGTAAGGCCGAGTCTGTAACGCCTTCTTTGGCTAAGGCTATTGGTCTTAAATGTAATCTCACCAAATTCCTCACAGAACGCATTTTTCCATCCAATGGCAGTCGCATACGTTTAAAAATCCCTTTCACCATGCGAGCACCCAAATCTTCATGACCGTGAAAAGTCCAACCTACTTTTTTATTGAAACGTTTAGTTGGAGGTTTGGCTATATCGTGCAAAATAGCCGCCCAGCGTACCCAAAGGCTGTCTGTGGTAGGGCAGATATTATCCAAAACTTGTAATGTATGGTAAAAATTATCTTTGTGTTTTTTTTCGTCTATTACATCCACACCTTGCAGAGCTTCCATTTCTGGAAAAATGATTTTTAGTAAGCCCGTATTGTAAAGCAATTTGAAACCATAAGACGGCACAGGCGTCATGATGATTTTATTCAGTTCGTCTGTTATTCTTTCTTGAGAAACAATGCTGATGCGATCTTTCATAGCGGCTAAGCCCTCAAAAGTCACGGTATCTATGTCAAAGTTTAATTGTGTTGCAAACCTGATGGCACGCATCATTCTCAGTGGATCATCAGAAAAAGTGATGCCTGGCTCTAATGGTGTTTTAAGTATTTTTCTCTCAATATCTCCTAATCCATCAAAAGGGTCAATCAACTCTCCAAAAGTCTTTTTATTTAAGGATATCCCCATGGCATTAATTGTGAAATCTCTTCTGTTTTGATCGTCTTCTAAAGTACCATCTTCAACACTTGGTTTTCTAGATTCGCTTCTGTAAGATTCTTTTCTAGCCCCTACAAACTCCAAATCAAAGTCGCCCAAAGGTATCTGGGCAGTACCAAAATTCTTAAAAACATTAAGGTGCGTATCTGGACCAATGGCTTCTGCTACTTTGGTAGCTAATGCAATTCCACTTCCTATACAAACAACGTCTATGTCTTTGTTTGGGCGATTGAGAATCAAATCTCTTACATAACCACCTATCACATAAGATTCTACGTCAAGCTCGTCAGCGGCTTTTCCAAGTGTTGTAAAAATGGGAAATTGAAGTAAATGTTCTTTGAAGTTCATGGTTTACATTATCCCTGAAATGAAATTATACTCATTTGGTTAGGTGCTGGATGTCTGATGTCAGAAGTTTCGACCGCAGCCATCATACTTAAGCACTTCTGCAAATTTAATGAGTTTAAAGCTTTTATTAAGGAATTGGACTTTTAAGCCTTTCTCTTTTTTCAGAAATGCTCTTTTTTATTGGATTTCAATTGTCAGATGTTAGAGCTTTTTAACAAAAGAAGGGTGCGAATTGAAGAAGAAAACATACGGCTTCTAAATTAGACTAAATTGAAACATTTACTTTTAAACTCCAAATGTCAAAAAAACATTCTTCTTCAGACATCAAACAACTGGCAAAACGAAAAAGACCAGAAAGGAACTCTAGATTCTAAACCCTTAATTACTTCCCCTAAAAATAGCATCTCGTGATCCTTCTGTTTTCGGTATATAATCTCCTTTTTTATAAGCATTATTGGTAAATGTGCCATTTTTTATTGATTTAATAAAGCTGGCCCAGGCAAAAGGACTTGTTAGAGGATTAGTAGTAATGCTTCCTCTTTTTTGAATATTCATAATCTGCTGATTCATGGCATACCTATAATTGGCATCGGCACTCATACCTTGCATAGCCATGGCTCTATCTAGATTTTCTCTACTTAAATTTTCATCCATATTTGCTCGTTCTCTGGCATCAGGAAGCTCCATTTGAATCAAAGCTAATTTAAATTCTTCTTCTGTACTGAAAGGATAGACTTTAACTTCTTTTAACATTTTGGAGTCTTGACTAAGCTCCACCACCGCCGAATACGTTAGCATAACATCTCTTGGAATGATGTGGTATTGTTTAGAAAAACCTAGGAAAGAAAATATTATACTATCACCAGGAAAAACATTGATTAAGAAGAAACCCTTATCATTGGTTAACGTACCCCTACCCGCTCTTTCATTGATAATATAGGCTCCAGGCAGTGGTTCATCGTTCGTACCATCTATAACAAATCCTGTAAAAGTTATGAATTTATTATCTCCTTGAGCATACCCATCAGAAAGACCTAAAAAGGTCATAAAAAACAATAAAGAAACAATTTTAGCGTGACGCATTAAGCGAATATTTTAAGAAAAGTAAGAATAAAAGGCATGGAAAGCAACAGACCATCAAACCTGTCTAAAAAACCACCGTGGCCTGGTATTACACTTCCAGAGTCTTTGATGAAGATACTTCTTTTAAATAAAGACTCTACCAAGTCTCCTAAAGTACCTGTTACCACAATAATTCCAGCTATTACTAGCCAAATCCACGGCTCTAAAGGAGTGTAATACTTCGAAAATATTAACGCCGCCAATAAAGAGCATATTGCTCCTCCAAAAAAACCTTCCCAAGTCTTTTTAGGTGAAATTCGTTCAAAAAGCTTTCGTTTACCCAACAAACTACCCACAAAATAAGCACCGCTGTCATTTATCCAAAGTATAATTAAAATACCTATCATCAGCATTGGTTTGTAATGGTGAGCTTCTATAACGAGCTCATTAACTAAAGCAAAAGGCAATGCTACATAAATAAGCCCTAGAAAAGTATATCCCAGATTTTCGAAAGGTTTTGGGTCTGTTCGTTTATATAATTTAATAAAGAATGTGGTAGCCATTAGTGGAATTATCCAATAGTAATAACGAAACGGCCATGCTTCCTTTTCCACAAAGAAAGTTAAACAGTTTATAAATGCTCCACAAATGGTCCCATAAATTGATAATGGTATATTTCCATTTAATCCCACGAGCTTATAAAACTCATATTGGGTCATGATAGAAATAAACAGAAATACAAGCCAAAAGGTATATTCCGAATACAGAATTCCACATATTATAATGGTAGCACCTATTACAGCAGCTATAATTCTTTGAGTAAGGTTAGAGTAATTACTAAGTTTATGCTTCATTCTTATTTAAAAATACATCAATTATAGTTTTAGCTACATCTGCATGGTTTTGGGGCGTATATAAATGATAGGAACCAAAAAGCGGGTACATAGTATCTTTCTTATTGACAATGACACATTTAATTTCATTGCTTTCTACCTCGTTTTTCAAGAGCTCAGATAAGATTCCATCGCCTGATTTATGAATTATCTTCCAGTTAGATGTATTTGTTGGGAATATCATTTTTTCCAAGTTAAGGTTTGTAAAATATGCATACAATCTTCCTTCAAAAAGTCAACTAAAGGTCTTAAAGAATCATTTAGTGTAGCTGCATTTATATAGGAGGCAGCTCTTAGATAATGACTAGAGGTATCTGTCATATAAAATTGAAAATGGCTAGGTACCTCTCCTTCAATTTCTATAATAACGGCCTTTTTACCATTATTTAAGGTAATTATACTTTCTGTCTGTGAATCTGCCTTAACTTGATGTTTTCCTGCCAATTTATAAGCATCGTCAATGTGTTTCGAAAGTTTATTTAAATCACCATTGAGCGGTTTATAGGTAAATTGAATTCTAGCATCCAATTCTGGATAGTACACTATAACCCAATGAGGCTCTGCCAGAGCGTGCTCGTCTTTTTCTAAAATGGCATGTTTAGAATACTCAAAACTATACGGATGCTGTTCTTTCATTACTTGATATTCATGCCTAGGTAAGTCTAATCTATTGAAACCTTTAGGTTTAGGATTATATACCTCAGAAATTCCACAGGAGACTATGCTCAGCAGCATCAATACAATTCCCAGTATTTTGATATTTTTTGTCATTTTAAGCCAACAAAGATAAGGAAACCAATGTAAGAACAATTGTAAAGTTTGGGCTTAAAAGGCCATTCATTGATAAAATACATTATCGGGTCTTCTTTTTTCAACGTTAATCGGCACAATATCTCAATCCAAATAATCCATCAAATCAAAATACCATGTTCTGTACCCATTTTTCTACCTAAAAAAGCATTGGCGGCCTTATTATTGAATTTCTCCTCCTTAGGATTCCATTCTAATTCAGCACCTAATTCATAGGCTATGTTTCCAATATTACACATGGAAGAAGTTCTGTGACCAATCTCCACATCACATATAGGCAATTCTCTAGTTCTCATGGAATTGATAAAATCTAAATAATGATTTTCAGGATGCTTAAGTCTAATATCGGTTGATTTAATGATTACATTTTTCAAGTTTTCAGGCTCTTCTAAGTTTTTTCTTCTCACATCCATTGTCCCTTCAGAACCTATAAAACGAATAGCATTGTTTTTTCCAAAATCTTTATGGGCAACTGTTATGCCGTTTTTATAGGTGTATTTTAATCCTCTAATGTCGCCTATCATGTTTTTTGATAATGAGGCACTAACTTTCACAGGTCCAGAATTATCCATGCCTAATGACCACTGTACAATGTCAAACATATGTGCACCCCAATCTGTGATATAACCACCTCCAAATGGTTTGTACTCTCTCCATAAAGCCCAAAAGTCGTTTTCTAAAGTAGGTGCCAATAATTCATTATAGGGGCTTCTCTCCAAATTTGGCCCTAGCCACAAATCCCAGTTTAAGTGACTTGGCAAAGGTTGTGCATCAAAGTCTATGTCTTTTGGAGGATTACCCACATTCACAAATATCTCTTTTATGTCACCTAAATAACCATTTCTAATTAGTTCTGCCGTTCTTAAAAACTCAGGCCAAGAACGCTGCATGCTACCAGTCTGCAAAACCCTGTTATTCTTTCTTACAGCTTTAACCATGGCTCTTCCTTCTTTCACTGTAAGTGCTAATGGTTTTTCGCAATAAATATCTTTTCCGGCCTCCGCGGCTTTAACAGTCATCGCTGCGTGCCAATGATCTGGTGTAACTACCACCACGCTGTCAATGGATTTATCCTCTATTATTTGACGATAGTCTTCATAAGCATTGAACGCAGTATCCAATTTGTCTTTAGCTACCAATTTCTTAAGATTATTGGCGAACCTTTCTAGTTTTAGACCATGTGGGTCTGCCGCGGCTATAATGTTTACTTGCCCAGTTTCATGAAAACGACTAAGCAGTCCATTACTTTGTTTTCCACATCCTATAAAAGCCATATTTATTTTATCGCTTGGTGCCAAAAAGCCCTTCCCTAGGACATGTCTAGGAAGAATAAAGAAACTGGAAGCTAAGGCTGACGATTTTATAAAATCGCGACGGTTAATGTTTTTTTTCATTTTTGTTGAATATGTTTACACGAAATTAATCATTTTGAAGAAAATCCAATCCTCAGAAATAGAGCCGCCATTTAATACATACCTGAACATAGCGGCGGAGCGGTCAGCATTAAAGAGTCTATCTTTCTGGTTTAGCATCTTTTGCTGATCTTCAAAGGCTGCGACTATTTCCGAAAAATCATTGGCGTTAGCCTGATACATAATTTGCTGAATAGCCAAATTACTTAGATGGTCATGGGAGCTACTAATGGCATCCTTTAATATGGATTTAGCACTTTCATAGGCACTTATCTCATAAATCATAGCTGCCGCCAAAATAGTATTGGGTTTGTAAGGGTCATTTAAAACCTTCAAAAGTTGGTTCTCAAAGTTCTTAAGCTCCTGAGATTTTAAACCCATCAAAGCCCAATACCTGATAATTTTATTTTCGGAGTTAAGGGCTTTCAACTGCTTTTTCAAGGTCGTTTTATCTCCAAAACCAGCTAAGTTTGCCATGTAATAAATTTCTTCCAGTGGATATTTCGCTTTGTCCAATCTAAATTCAAATGCATAACCTGTTTGCGATATTTTTGCAATTTCATATTCAGGCAAAAACAACACATCCTTTTCTTTTAGAATATTGGCTTTCAGCTGAGTCCTAAGCCCATTTACTACGTTTTTGTATTTCTTAATTACTGCTAGATTGTTCAGCTCCCAGGGGTCTTTTTCCAAGTCAAATAAATATTCTGCCTGTCTTGGCACAAGCATCATTTCTTGCGTACTGTTAAGTTTACCTTCTTTAAAATCATTCCTTATTTGGGCAGTGACGTCACCCATGTCCATATACATCAAATGTCTTAACTCTTGAATATAAGGCATATAAATACGCGAGTAGGCATATTTCCCTTTGATCACCGTTCTAGTCAAATCATAACTTTCGTCTGACCTATCAGACGATAAAAAGAGACAATCCCTTGGAGGTGTTCTTTGTTCTCCTAATAATACCCTCCCTTTCATATAGGAAGGGATTTCTACTCCTGCTAAAGCCAAAACAGTAGGAGCCAAATCCACAAAATCAATCATCTCTTCAGTTACAATACCGCCCTGCCCCCAAGGCGAAAGATGTTTATACTTTTCAGGAAACCAGATGGTAAATGGCACTCTATGTCCTAAACCTATGCCGTTTGTTTTCATTCTGGGCATACCTTCGCCATGGTCTGCAAAAGAAAATATGATTGTATTTTCTAGTAAACCCTCTTTTACCAGCCTATTGTAAATGTCTTGAAATTCAATATTCGTTTTAGTCAAAGAATTATAGACTCTTGCCATTTGTTTTCTCATTTCGGGAGAATCTCTGTAGAAAGGAGGTATTTCAAAATCATTCTCACCAGTTTTTAGACTATCTGGAAGTTGATCCCAAATCATGGTTTTGTATTGCTCATAAGGCAGCGTCATGGTTCTTGATTGATGACAAGAATTAGAATTAAAGACTGCGAAAAAAGGTTGGCCATCTTTCTTATTCCACCAGCCTGCTTTGCCGCTACTTTCATTCCATGAATAAGCTATCATTTTTTGCTCATTAGCTACATTATAATCCGTTTTGGCATTATTACTTGTATAATATCCGGCATCTCTTAGGTATTTTGGGAAACCATGAATATAGTCGGGTATGGGGTAATAACTTCGGTGATTTCCAGTTCCTAATACATAAGTTTTGACACCCGTAATTAAGGCCGAACGACTAGGAGAACATACACTACCTGTAGAGAAAGCACCAGTAAACCGTATACCCTTCACGGCCATGAAGTCCATGAATGGTGTTTTGGCACTTTGATTGCCGTAGGCTCCTATAAATTCTGGCGAAGTATCTTCATAAGTTAGCCATAAGATATTGGGTCTGTCTTGCGAAAAAGCTGTTAAACTAAGTAGTACTAAAAACGGCAGTATTCTATTCATTGCTTACGGAATAATAATTTAAAAGAGTCATTAAAATCTACCTAAATCAGAGTTTAGACTTCAAACCCCAAATCTCGTGCTCTGTTCTAGCTTCTTTAAAAAGCTGATTCATTTCTTGTACTTTTTCAGGAAATACACTTGCTAAATTCTTCTTTTCGCTAATGTCTTTTGACAAATCATATAACTCTGTTTCTCCTTTAGGGTCATGACGAACGGCCTTCCATTTTCCTTGGCGAATAGCCTGATCGGTAGATGGGTTTTCATGAAATTCCCAGTAGAGATTTCTGTCAGGATTTTCAGTTCCGCCTAAGAATGTTGACAATAATGACAAGCCATCCATTTTTATTTTATCAATATTCGCTTTTGCGACTTCTGCCAAAGTGGGGAAAATATCCCAAAAAGCAGAAGGAAGACTGGAACGACTGTTTTCCTTAATATGCCCAGGCCATTTGGCAATAAACGGAACTCGAATTCCTCCTTCGTACAAATCTCTTTTTTGGCCACGCACAGCACCTGTACTTTTAAAATAAGCCGGATTTGCACCGCCTTCTGCATGTGGTCCATTATCGCTACTAAACATGATAAGTGTGTTATCTTCCAAACCTATAGCTTTAATTTTCTTAAGAATTTCGCCCACACAGCTATCTAAATGGGTGATTTGAGCTGCATAAGCCGCGGCAGGAAACCCCTGCGAACGATACGCTCCCCTATTACTATCTGTGCTATCTGGTTCTCCTTTTTTAAGAAAAGGCTTTTCTTCCAAAATGCCTTTATAAGAATCAAAAATAGCACCTTCTGGCATTAGCATTTCGGCATGTGGCGTAGTGTAAGCCAAATATAAAAACAATGGTTTTTCATTCTTTTTATCTAAATAATTTAGTGCTTCAGTAGTAAAAAGGTCGTTTGAGAAAAGCTTATTTGCTAAATTTTTATTTTCTTGAATTTCAATTCTTTCCCCATTTTTGAATAGAAAACTTGGAAATTGAAAATGGGCATGTCCTTGATTTAGAAAACCATAACTATAGTCAAACCCTTTTTTGTTAGGCTCACCAGTAGTTCCATTCATTCCTAAACCCCACTTACCAATGATGGCATTTTGGTACCCATTTTGTTTTAAAACTTCTGCAATGGTCACGTCTTCATCTCTTAATTCTAAGCAAGCCCCAAAACCTTTTGGTCCGGTTTCGTAATTTCCCCTAACACGATTATGACCTGTATGCATGCCCGTCATCAAAGCAGCCCTAGAAGGAGCACAAACAGAACTACCTGCATAATGATCTGTAAAGAGCATTCCACTTTTGGCTAAAGCATCAATATTAGGCGTGCGAATAATTTCCTGACCATAACAGCCTAAGTCGCCATAGCCCAGATCGTCTGCTAAAATGTAGATGATATTTGGTGGTTTGGCTTCATGTTGACATGAAACATTTACCAAACAAGCAAAAAGAAATATTAGCTTTTTAAACATGTTTTTATGGGTCAATGGTTAAAAGTACGGACGATCTTCAAAAGAAGAATTAAAACTAGTTAATTAAACATAAAAAAAGCCAGCTAAAGAGCTGGCTAATTCTTAGTTTGTGGTTTGTTTAACTCAGTGTTGGTGGTACAGGAACTTCTTCATCTACCATTACAGGAACAGGTTTGCTTTCCCAAATAAACTTGAAAATATTTACGGCTACGTTAATTTTTTTTAGTTTAGCTTTTGAAAATTCATTTTCATGTTTCGCTAATCTCACTTTCATGGCGTCTGCCGCTTTTAAGAATTCCATTTTTTCTGTTTCAGTAAGATTTAGAAATTGACCACTGGCGGTTTTATAGGTATGTACCACTTCTTTAAAAGTATCCCAAGGACAAACATCAGCGGCCTTAGATGCAAACGACATTCCTAACATAAGTGTAATTGATAATAATAGCTTTTTCATAATTGATAAAATGTTTTTTTTATTGTTATGGTTCTTTGACTAGAATGCCTCGTCAAGGTTTAGTGCTAATTATTAGGGCTCTACGAACAGTCTTAACTCTTCTACCAATCAATAAAAAGAATCGACCGATGGAATTTTAGGAAAACTGTATATTTTAAAAATGATTTTTTTACTATGCCAAAAACAGGTCCGACAAGGTCTGACCGCAATTACTTAATTTACGACAGGCGTCCACGATTAAAAAAGGTCTTACTAAAAACTGACCGGCATCAGGAATCTAGATTTAAAAAATTGCATCATACATTTCAGGCTTAAAACCTACGGCAATTACTTTTCCATCTTTTTCTAAAACAGGTCTTTTAATGGTTGAGTTATTTTCAATCATTATGCTTTTGGACATTTTTGGATCTAAATAATTCTGTTTTTGTTCGTCTGTCAGTTTCCTGAAAGTAGTGCCTTTATTATTGACCAAAACTACTGGCATTTCTTGTTCCAACCAGCTATCCACTTTATCCTCTGAGAGGCCATCTTTTTTGAAATTATGGAATTTAAATTCAATATTATTATCAGTTAGCCAAGTTCTAGCTTTTTTCACTGTATCACAATTTGGTATTCCGTAGAGGGTATAAATCATCTTTATTTGTTCGTTTAACATGCAGTTAACAAGACAACAAAAGGATTCCTGCTGTCGTTTCCTGTTTTGTTCTTATTTTCGGCAAAATTCTTGACCACGATCAGGTAAACACTAATAAAAATCAATAATTTAGATAATGAAGCATATTAAACATTTCAGAGATATTTCTATTCTTTTCTTTTTTTTAGCGATTGGCTGCAAATCAAATTCACAAGGAACCAAACAGGCATTAAAAGAGCTTCCGCCAAAGGTGATAAACGAAAAAGAAATTACTTGGAGTACCGATATTAACACTGCTTTACTAGAGGCAAAAAACAGAGGTGAGCTGCTTTTTGTAGAATGCTACTCCCCTACTTGCCCATACTGTTTGGCCATTGAACCTTTCTTTAAGGAAGCTGAAGTAGCCAAAAAGTACAATACTAACTTTATCAATTTCAAACTGAACGTTACAGAAGCAGACCAAGTGAAATTCTTAAATGATAAGAATATTTGGTTGCCAAGTTTTCCAATGTTCCTCTATTTTGATGGGGATGGAAATTTAGTACATCAATCTAGTGTTGACCCGAGTATTGAATCATTAAATGGAAACGCGGATAACGCATTAAACGAAAAAACAAGAGCTTCTTCTTATGCCAAACGCTTTAAAGACGGCGAACGCTCAATTAAGTTTTTGTCTGATTATGCATCATTTACGAGGGTAACTAAAGATACATTAGCAGGCCTAGCTTCAGCAAATGCCCTTTATGAGATTTATCCTAAAGAAAAATTAGGCTCTGAAGAGAGTTGGAGTCTTACTAAAAAAGCTGTTTCGGATATAGATAATGGTTTTGCAGATTATTGGTTTACACATGCAGGTCAGGCTGCGGGCTTTGAAGCTAAAGAAGGCCATCCTGATAATCAAAATAACATCTTAGGAGGTATTCTACAAAATTCACTTTATAGTCCACGAGGTCAAAAATACAATTTGACCAAACTTAAAAACGTGAGAAGCTATATGACCTTAATAAATGCAGGCGAATATGCCGACAATGTGCTTTGGGAGTTTGAAGCCAAGGCGATGATGAGAGAGAATAAATTGCCACAGGCCCTAGCACTTGGAAACAAAATGGTGAATGCATTTAAAGGAAATGGTTCTGCTCATGTTTACATAACTCGCGTTTTCAATGATAATTTCCCAGATAAATCTTATGTAAGTAATGCAAAGACTTGGCTTACAAATGCCTTACCAACGGTAACACAAGATAATGTAAAAGCGGAGTATTATTATGAAATGGCAAGACTTAATCAGAAAGCGGGAGAAATGGACGAAGCCAGGAAAAATGCAAAATCGGCCAAAGAATTAGCTACCAAAATTGCTTCTAAATTGACGAAGTTTGATGAGTTAATAACTCAATTAAAATAAGCTTAAAAGTATTTCAAAAGACATTGGATTGGACTCCAGAATTAACAGAACTTTGGAGATTCCTATTTAAATAAAAAATTATGATGACGAGAAGTGGTCTTTTTTTAGTGTTAATAACACTTTTATTTACAAGCTGTAAATCTAGTTCGCAGAAAGTTGTAGATGAAAAAGTAGTTACTTGGGAAACCAATATGACGGAAGCCCTAGCAAAAGCAAAGGCCAATAATGAATTGCTATTTGTGGAATGTTACTCTCCTACTTGCTCTCATTGTCAAGCCATTGAGCCTTTCTTCAAAATGCCCGAAGTGGCAAAAAAATACAACTCCTCCTTTGTTAACTATAAGCTTAATTTACTAGAAGAAGACCAAGTTAAATTCTTAAATGACAAGAACATTAATTTACCTTCTTGGCCTCGATTTTTATTTTTTGATGGCGATGGCAATCTAGTTCATCACTCCTCGGTAGAACCAGAAGTGGAATCCTTATTAGGAATTGCAGAAGCGGCTATTGACCCTAAAAAGCAAACGGTTAACTATGCCAAACGTTTTGCTGAAGGTGAAAGGAATGTTGATTTTCTAACGAAATATTCAACACATGCACAGGTTATACAAGACGTTAAAGTGCAAACAGAAGCTGGAAATGCTCTTTTTGAGGCTTACCCAAAGGATAAACTAGGCTCTCAAGAAAGCTGGAGTTTAACCAAATTATGCATTACAGATGTGGATAATGGATTTTTCAAGTATTGGTTAAACCATCAAAAAGAAGCTGATGCCAATGAAGCGAAAGAAGAACACCCAGAAAGTGCGGATAAATATTTAGGTGGAATACTTCAAAAGACCATTTTAAGTGACCGTGTTAAAACCTATTCGGTAGATAAATTACAACAATTAAGAGGGGTTTTCGGCAAATTAGGGCTTACGCAATACGCTGATAATTATTTGTGGGAAATTGAAACGAAAGCTTTAATAAAGGAAAGTAATCTTCCGCAGGCCTTAGCTATAGGAAATAAAATGATAAAAGCTTTTGATGGTAACAGCTCTGCTCAAGTCTATATCACACGTGTTTTCAATGATAATTTCCCTGATAATTCTCATTTAAGTTCTGTTAAAACTTGGTTGAAAAATGCTTTACCAGGAATAACGGGTGATAACATAAAAACTGAATATTACTATGAATTGGCCAGAGTAAACCAGAAATCTGGCGAAATGGACGAAGCCAGAAAAAATGCAAAAACAGCACAAGAAATGGCGGTTAAAGTGGCTGCGGACCCAGCTAAGTTTGCGGAACTGATAAGCTCTTTGAAGTAAAATTGCATCATATTAAACGACCATTCATCATTTAATTCATATTGCTAGAAAATAGAACTTCTATCTTTCTAAAAATTCTAGCCAATTGAAAAAAGAAACAGTCATACTTTGTTCGCTTCTTCTGTTGAAGATAGTCATTCAGTTTTTTCTCATCTCAGGAGAATATGATTTACATAGAGATGAATTTTTACATCTAGATCAGGCAAAGCATTTGGCTTGGGGATATGCGTCAGTACCCCCCTTTACTTCGTGGAATTCTTGGCTGATTTTACAGCTAGGCAATGGCGTATTTTGGGTTCGATTTTTCCCTGCCCTTTACGGAGCACTTACTCTTCTCTTGGTTTGGCAAATTGTAGTTCTTTTAAAAGGCAGCTTGTTATCAAAATTATTAGCAAGTTCTGCTTTTATATTTTCGTCTCTTTTGAGAACCAACATCCTCTACCAACCAAACTCTTTTGACGTATTCAGCTGGACTTTAGTATTTTTCTTGGTTATCAATTATATCCAAACCTACGACAAAAAATGGCTGTATTATATGGCATTTGCCTTTGCCATTGGCTTTTTAAATAAATACAATATTTTCTTTTTGCTACTTGGTTTATTGCCTTCCCTACTATTTACGGAGCATAGAAAAATATTTACCAAAAAAGACTTTTACTGGAGTATTGGCTTAGCCCTACTGCTTATTTCTCCTAATTTAATTTGGCAATTTCAGAATGATTTTCCAGTCTTTAAGCACTTAAATCAATTAGCAGAATTGCAATTAGTAAATGTGAATAGAAAGGATTTTATCAAAGAGCAAATACAATTCTTTTTTGGAGGTTTACCTGTACTCATCGCCGCCTTCTGGGGATTCATTCGTTTTCCAAAATTCAAGTCTTATAGAGTGCTATTTTATACGTTTTGGATATGCCTAAGTTTGTTCATTTATTTCAAAGCGAAAGCTTATTACACCTTAGGATTGTATCCTGTCTTGTTGCCATTTGGTGCAGTTTATTTAAGCGAAAAATTAAAAAATGGGTGGAAAAAGTATCTGGCTTACCTTTTAATTCTATTGCCATTTTTAGTGATGTTTACGGTAAGAAAGGCCGTTTTCCCTATTTTATCCCCTACCGAAATAAAGGCTGATGCAGAATTTTACAAAAAACTAAACTTGACGCGTTGGGAAGATGGAAAAGACCACGATTTACCCCAAGATTTCGCAGACATGCTAGGCTGGAAAGAGCTGGCCGCTAAAGTAGATTCTGCCTTTGAAAGTATTCCAGATAAAGAACACTTGTTAGTTTATGCCAGTAATTATGGCCAGGCTGGAGCCATAAATTATTATTCTAAGCATAAAGAAATGGCAGCCCTTTCTATGAATGCAGACTATATCAATTGGTTTCCAAAAGACAAAACCTACATAAACGTCATCAGAATAAAAGATGCTGGGCAAGACTTTGAAACAGAGAAAGCCTATTTTGAAGAAGTTATTGTGATTGGTGAAATTGAAAACGAATTTGCCATAGAAGAAGGAACCAGCATTGCGATTTTGAAAAACGCCAAGATTGATATAAATGCAATTATTGAAAGAGATAGGGCCGAAAGATAGCTAGCTCTTTTAGCAATGTTCTTAAAATAATATCATAACTTGCTTAGAAAAATGCAGTCGTGAAAATTATTCAACCTACAGCCAACCCTAAAAAAACAAGAATGGCCTACGACAAGTCAAACGACAGGTACAAGTGGATTGTGCTTGCCACCCTCACCATGGTTTATGTTTTTAACTTTATAGATCGACAAGTTTTAGTTATACTCCAAGAACCCATTAAAGCGGAATTAGGATTATCAGACACACAACTCGGCCTTTTAACAGGCTTAACGTTCGCGGCCCTTTATGTTATTTTAGGCATCCCCATTGCCAGATTTGCAGATAAAAGCAACAGAAAAAACATCATTGTGGCGAGTTTGGCTTTATGGTCATTTATGACTGCACTTTCTGGAATGTCGAAAAATTTCATTCATCTATTTTTGGCTCGAATGGGCGTGGGTATAGGAGAAGCTGGAGGAAGTCCTCCTGCACATTCTATCATTTCAGATTATTTTCCTCCGAAAAAGCGAGCAACAGCTCTATCCATTTATTCTACAGGAATCTACATTGGTATTTTAATTGGCTTTGTGATTGGTGGCGTTTTAGCCAAAAATTATGGATGGAGAACTGCCTTTTATTCCTTGGGAATACCCGGCATTTTATTCTCCATAATTCTATATTTTGCAGTTAAGGAACCCATCAAGGGAAGACTCGATGATATAGATTTAAGCAATGTAAAACCAACGTTAAAAGATGTATTAAGTTCACTTTTAAAAAAGAAAACATTCGTTTTTATAGCATTAGCTTCTGGGTTTAATGCTTTCGGTATTTATGGAATAAGCAATTTCTCTCCTTCTTTTTTAGCCAGAGTTCACCATATAGATATTGCAACAGCCGGAATAGTGCTTGGTTTAGCAATGGGAGTTGGCGGAGGAATTGGCACCTTTTTGGGTGGCTATTTATCCGATAAACTCAGTCATAAAGATATGCGTTGGCATATATGGGTACCCATGATTTCTGGTACATTGGCCATTCCATTCATCTATTTGTTCATTTTTAGTGATTCAATTGAAATGGTTTATTTCAGTCTTTTCTTCACCAGTTTATTAACTGCTTTATATTTAGGACCCACTATCGCTATTACGCATAGTGTGGTCAATGCCAAAATGCGTGCATTCTCCTCGGCCATTTTGTTTTTTGTACTAAACCTTATTGGTCTAGGATGTGGCCCATTGATGATTGGTTTTCTGAGTGATTTATTTCAGCCAACTTATGGAGATTTTAGCATTCGTTGGGCTTATTGTGCCACATTTGTAAGTGTTATTATCACTATAGGATTCCAATATTTGGCCTCTAAAAACTATCTGAAAGATTTAGAGACCTCTAAAGCATAATGTTATTTACTATCTCCTAAAACAGGTAAACTAGCATTTGGACGAAGGTTTTCAAGGCTAAGAATATTAGGTTTGAAATCCAAAATCCGCATTTCATGCAATAAGCCAACAGGCACTAAGTTAGACTCTATAGGCATAGTTGCAGGCAAAAGTATGCCTTCATTAAACTCATAACCTTTAAAATTTACTGCTCCAGTTAAGAATCTAAACTGCTCTCTTACAGTATATTCTAAACGAACCATCCGCTTGGTGTTTTTATCTATCCAAAGTAAATATTGGTCAATGTCGCTTTGGGGCTCTATGGTTTCCCATGAGGCTATCACACCTTCACACATTATTCCATCAATCTTTTTTTCACCAGCATAATTAAAAGCTGTGGCCTTTTGAATTCTCATCGGAAACTCAATAAAGTATTGATAAGTAGGCAGCCAAAAAGTAATATCAGCATTATCGGTGAAATTGATAATTCCGTCTCCTTTTTTTATGTAAGTATCCCAAGATTGTATTCCCCAAGTCTCTCCTTTCAAAGGAACTGACGTAAAATCTATTCTTCCGTCGAATGAGTCTGGAATATAATTTAAAGTCATATTCACTTTATTAGCACCATAAGCATGGCTTTTAGAGCCAATAAATCCGAAAAACTCATCTTCAAAACTCACTGAATAGGTTTTAATATTTTGCCAATTTTCTATGCCATGAGCTTTACCCATATCAGAAATTAGCCCTTTCGCTTTATCTTCATTGATGGCGTTTTTATCGATATCGGTTCTAAGGTCTACTACAGCGAATGTTTTATACAAAACCAACAATAACAGCATTGGAGTTAGAATGTAAAGTAGAATTCGGAATGGTTTGGATTTTAGTAGTAGCATAATGGGTTTGTGTTTATTTGAAGTTAGGCCATTTTAAATTATGAAATGAACACTTGTTCTTAAATATTGTCTTTGAAAATGTATGAAAAATCTATCAAAATAAAAGCTACCAATTTACTGATTGAGTAATAGTTTTCGGATAGCCAGATTTAACTATAACTTACATTTACAGTTCAGTTTCGAAAAGTTCCACAATACTCGTTTTACCTTCCATTTCTGCTAATTCTAAAGCTGTTTCACCGGTATCCATTTTGACATAAATATCTGGTTTATGCTGTAAAAGCAATCTTACAATATCATAATTACCTCTTTTAGCAGCAGAATGCAGAGCTGTCACATCATGATTTTGAGTTATATTAATATCCATGCCAGCGTTTAAGAATAATCGGTAAAGTTCAAAATTATCTTTTGCCACATCCGCATGTAGTGCATTCACTTTATTAGCGTTTTGAGTCCTTTTTTTAGGATTTGCTCCTTTTTCTAGTAAATATTTTGAAAGAGCTGTTTTTTGAAAAATATAGCCAAGGCTATTGGTGTAAAACCATCAGGTGAGAATTGATTAAGCAAATCCTCTTTCTCGGAAAGCCTCTGTTTTACCAATTCTAAATCGCCAATAATAATAGCTTCATGAAAACTAAAAGTTAATTTCTTGGTTTTGGCAAAATCAAAAGCATCTGTTAATCCATAATAAATCAAATATAAAAACAGTGAAGTGCCACTTTCGTCGGTTTCGTCAAGAATAGATGGATTTTCCTGAATTCTTTTCTTTAAAACCTCC
>Ga0105053_10004841_pt1 | contig 19520 bp, 21 predicted proteins | sample BON01_FD_78093 | JGI IMG/M metagenome (GOLD analysis project Ga0105053, IMG submission 78093) | Freshwater microbial communities from Lake Bonney liftoff mats and glacier meltwater in Antarctica - BON-01 | ecosystem: Environmental > Aquatic > Freshwater > Ice > Glacier meltwater | place: Lake...
CGGTGGGTGATGCGTGGTCTGCCTGCGCACCTTCGGAGCTTTCTGAATCGATGGTGCTTGGGACCGCCAGCCCAGGCTGGCGGCTAAATGCCTGCGTCCCTTCGGGACTGTGGAACCCATGCGCGTGCATCCCTTCGGGGCTGTGGAGTCCTACGCGTGCGTCCCTTCGGGACTGTGGAGTCCTACGGGTGCGTCCCTTCGGGACCGTGGAGTACTACGCGTGGGTCCCTTCGGTGCTGGGGGGGGCCTAGTGTGGTTTTCGCAGGCGCTGTGGTTTTCGGTCCACAAAGCAAGTCGTGCCAGAAAAGGCCACTGGCGGATGAGTCAGAATTGATTCGGGGACTCCGCCGCCTCGCCCCTGCGGGGCACGTCGCGTTCCGTCTCCGGAGTCGAGGCATCCAAGGGACTCCGCCGCCTCGCCCCTGCGGGGCACGTCGCGTTCACTCCTGTCCAAAAGACCTACAAGCCTGCGGTCTTGTTGCTTGGTCCGCAGGGCCATGTCGAATGCTTGGCGCGCGGAACAAGGACTGCTAAGTTTTGAAAACAGTGGTGTTCCATTGCTCTCGCACCCGCTCGCCAGGAAAACGGCAACAGCGTCAACCGCGCCATCATCACCGAGGCCTGCGAGGATATGGGCCGGATCAATTCCGCCGCCAACGTCATCGACACGATCAACGGAGTGGCTGAGCCTTTCGACACTGCGGAACAGGCGCACAAGCTGATGCTCATCATCGACGCCCTCTACGAATCCGCCGAGACCGGAGCGCCGGGCGCGACGCCATGTCGGACGGCGATCCGGCGGCGGCGGGGATGCTGGTGGTGCTGGTGGTGCTGGTGGTGCTGGTGGTGCTGGTGGTGCTGGTGGTGCTCTGCACCTTTCCGGACGGGGGAAAGGCGCGGGATATCTGTACCGCACTTGTCTCCGGCGGGTTACTCCGCTTCACGGACCACGTCGGCTTCATCTTCGAGCGCGTCGGCCCTATCCTCTGCTGTATCCCGGATGGCATCGGCTTTCTCCTCAATCTGGTCGGCCTTTTCCAAGACCTTGTCCTCGCGCAGCTCTTCCTGGGGGGACTCGCAAGAGGTCAAGAACAAGGCGAAAGCCGAGGCCGAGAGAATTGTCGAGGTGGTTTTGAGGTTCATGGTGAGTATGTTTAGTGAATTGTTCATGTTCAAATACCCTATCGCAATCGGAGTGCCATGGGGAAAAGCCAATGAATTGCAGGGATCGGCGCGGCACCGGGCATCCCATTCCAGGGCATTATGCGAAACGGGGATCATTTTGCAATGTTGCCGCTGTATGTCTGAGGCTCCGCTACGCCCGTCCAAGCCGGACCGGCGGGCGGGAAAGGGAGGGGGGCGCGAGACCGGATTGAGATGCCCTGCCTCAGGTCCCGCAGAAGGTGTTCGTCACCTTCTCATGGGGCAGGGGTGCGGCTTCCAGATCGGAGTTTTCCGGGCTTTCCTCAAACGGCTTTTCCAGGGCATCGGCGAGGCCGGCGGTGGAACAGTGCGAAGTCATCTTGGCAAGCGGCTTGGATCGCTTGCGCGATGCGGTGGTTCCGTGGGATCAGGATGGGGTTCGCGGCCTTCATTTTCTCCAGGTAGCCGATGGATTTCGGAAGGCCCTTCCAGTCATCCAACCACCGCGCGTCTGCGGATGGAAGTCCGAATGGGGTCATTGGGATTGGAGGGATATGAGGCTTCCACCGGTCTGTCGGCATTCACTGGATTCAAGGAAGCACGAACAGGCTCACGGCGAGCACGTGGCAGACGCTCCCGGTTAGAACGAACAGATGCCAGATGGCATGATTGAACGGCAGCCGGTGCCAGGAGAAAAAACCCACCCCGAGCGTGTAGGCCAGCCCGCCGGCAACGAGCCAGCCGACCCCTGCGGCGGGCAATTGCCTGGCCAGCGGCCCGATCGCGAGCACGATGAGCCATCCCATCAGCAGATAGAGGGCGGTGGAGAACCAGTGATCCTTTTGCCCCTTCCACAAGGTTTTCATGAAAATCCCGCCGATGGCCATGGTCCAGACCGCACCGAAAATCGGCCAACCCCACGGTCCGCGGAGCGTGATCAGGGTGAAGGGGGTGTAGGAACCGGCGATGAGCAGATAGATACAGATGTGGTCGAGCGTCTGGAAACGCGCCTTCCACCGGTGCGTGTTCGCGATGTGATAGAGCGTGGACGAGGCATACAGTCCAATGAGCGACACCCCGAATACCGCCGCAGAAACGACCTTGAGTGCATCTCCCAATGCCAAGGCCAGCATGATCACCAGCGCCACTACGCTGAAAACAAGACCCGCCGCGTGGGTGGCGATGCTGGCGACCTCTTCGCGATGGGTGTCGCATAGGTGCGAGCGGTCATGGCTTTCGGTTTCCATAACAGGTCTTTTGACCTTCGCGCCGGGCGCCTGGTTTGTCCAGTGGACGGTTTTTCGGCTTTCGGTTAGTTCGGCGCACAGGTTTTCCAGTGCGGTGTTGTCGCGGGGGGGGGCTCAGGCTATGGATTTCCACGGTGAGGGTGCCCTCCTCCGGGTCGGGGCGGCAGGTTGGCTGCGGTCGCGATGATCTGCTGCGCCGGGCCTCGGGCTTCATCTCGGTGATGGGTGAGCAAGGTCTCTGCCAGGATCTGTGCGAGGGCGGGCTCAGCGCGGTAGGCCACGATCTTGAGGGTGTCTTCCCAGAGTTCTTTGCAGAAGGCGGGGCTGTAGCCTTCGCGGTCAAAGATGAGGGTGAAGCAAGGGAGGTAGGCGGCGGCTCCTTCGAGGCGGAGTTTTTTGCAAGCCCGCTTCACGGTGATGACCGGCACGCCGAAGGCCTTGGAGATCTCGCCTTGCGACGCGCTGCCGTTGGCGATGAGCTGGCTGGTGAAAAAGCGGAACGAGGCGATGTCCTCGACGGGATGGGTGAAGACCGGGAGGTGGCCATTGAAGTAATATACCTGGCTGTCGCGCTGCTCGAAAGCGAGTTCGCCAGTGAGGGCGGTGCGGCTGACGGGAAAGACGGGAAGCTGGATCTGCGGCATGGCCTCAGAATGGACGCCGCCGGGTGGAAACGCCAGCACGGGGTCATCGATTTTCCTCGCTCAGGCTTGTCAGCCCACAGGTAGCGAGGGTAGGTCCGGATGTCTGAGGCTGCGACAAGTCAAAGCACGATGTTCCGACTACTCAACGTTTCAGAGCGCTCGAGACCAGGGTCCACGAATCGGAGCGGAGTCGCGACGCCTGAATTAAAACCCCCAATCCGGTTCTGATTGCTGGTCAGAGTCCGGACGAAGGCTTCGGACGGATCATTGCTAGCCATGGTCTGCCAGTAATTACCGCAAATGTCGGAGAGGTTACATTTTTTTCAGCGAATCATTCCTTTCGCATCCGGAAGAAGAGTTTGGGGGCTTTGAGTGGCTTGGAATTTCAACAAGCTTCATTTTGAGTGAGTGATATCCATTCCGACGGGTGTAGCCCTCCGTCTGCTCGAGATGGGGGACGGCTTCGAGAATTTCGAGGCGTTGAACTTTTTGAACAAGGGTCTGGATGAGGGTTCTTACGATGAGTCGGGCGTGCGGAGCCCCGATGCAGAGATGGGTTCCAAAGCCAAATGAGACATGGGGATTCGGTTTGCGATCAAGTTGAATGGTAGCGGGATTCTTGAAAACGGCTTCGTCGAAATTGGCAGAGGCCCAGCCGAGAGCGACCCGCCCGTTTTGCGGGACGGTGGTGTCGTGGACCCGGGTTTCGACCGGGCAAACGCGCCCGATCTGGGTGAGCGGCATGAAGGCGCGAAAAAATTCCTCTCCGGCGATGACGACGTCTTTCGGGTTTTCCCGGAGCTTGGCGAGGGCTTCCGGGTGCTCGCCGAAATAGGCCATGACGGAGGAGATGCTGTGAATGATGGTGTCGCGACCGCCGGCGAAGGTGAGGTTGGCGAAGCCCATCATTTCTTCGCGGGTGAGGGGGCGGCCTTGATAGGTGGCCCGGGTGAGGGCGCTGAAGAAATCGTCACCGGGATCGGCCGCTGCTTTATCGAGAGCGTCAGAGAGGTAGTCTTCGAACGAGGTTCCTTCACCGCTGAAAACGTGCATGCCCCAACCAGTGTAGATGTCGGCTTCCGACCCGGGAACATTGAGAAGGCAGGTGAGGGCGCGGGACTGGATGGGCAGGGCGAACTCCTTGACGACTTCGAGGGATTCCGCGCTCAGCGCCAGGGTCAGGAGTTCGTCGATGAGGTGTTCCACCTTTGCGATGACCTCCGGCGTTTTGGATCGATTGAAGAAGGGGGCGACGATGGCGCGGTATTCGCGGTGTGCGGGCGGGTTGGTTTCGATGGGGAGTTGGCGCATCGAGCGCAGATTTTCTTCGGAGGGAATGGGGACACGGAAGGGCGCGTCCGAGCTGAAAGTCTGCCAGTCCTTGGCGGCCGCGCGGACGTCGGCGTGGCGAAGAATCATGGGGATCTCTTCGCCTTGAAAGGGACACTTTAAGGTTGCGCCTTGTTGACGGGCTTCGCGAAAGGGATCGTGGGGATCAGACATTTGCCGGAATTATTAGCAGTGCGAGCGGGAGTGTGAATCGTGATCTTTAGGAACGACTCCGAAATTAATTAAGACATGACACTCGATCCAGGGACCGTCAGTTTCTGGGAAATATGTCATTAAGAAGGGGTTTTGGGCGGTGGTGGTGGCGAAGGCTTGGCCGTGGTTGAGGTCTTCGATGATGTGGGCGGGGGCGAGGAGGGCGTTGCGGACGATAGCTGCGGCCTTTTCCCGCTTTTCTCCGGCCTGCTGATCGTAGGCGTAGGGGAGGATGTTGGTGTCGAGGAATTGACGGCTGGTTTGAGCGGGCATGGGTGTCCTCCCGGCTGCGAGGTGAGGCACCGAGGGCGTAGCCTGACTGGAGGCGCTTGAGGGCGGAATCGGTTGAAGAGGCGGGTTCGTTTTCGGCGGGAATGGCCTCGAGGCCCTGAATGACGAGGTCCTTCATGGAGGTTTTCCGTTTGGCGGCGGAGATTTTGGGGCGCTCGACAAGAGAATCGCAAGAGAATTGGGGGGGCAATTTTCGTTCTCATGAGGCAGACTTGCCTATTTATGTCTTGAGAGCAAGAACATTGGAAATGAGGCTCAATCTGGGTCAGGCCGGGTGTTCGCCGTGGAATTCGGCGAGGTATTCCTTCATGAGGAGGCGGTTGAAGGTGCGGGCGTTTTCTATGCCTGGGATCGGGTTTTGACACCGGGCCGGAAATCTTCATCCAATCCCGGACGTGGGGGAATTCGCCAAAAGGAACGCCGGTTTGAGCCATGCCATAGGGCCCTGGACTCATGCCGAGAAAGAGAGCCTTCTTTTTTCCTGCCCCAAACTTGGTGAGGTAGTCGCAATGCCTTTTCCACGCGTATTTGAGGGGATTGTAGGTGCAAGCAACAGGCTCGGGAAATTTGAGACCGCGAAGCTCCTTGCGGAGTTCGTCGGCCGCTTGGATGAGGGGGTTCATTTTTAGTGAGGTCTTGATACCTGACGATTTTTTTTCTGCGCAAGAATATCCAGAAGCCTGGAGGTAGCCAGCCAGAGCATCGAAGCGAACGAGGTCCGGGTTGTGCTCAAAGATCCTCTCGAATTTGTTGAGAAGGGTGTTTGTTTCGCGGTTGGTGAAAAAACGGGTCGGCATCGTGAAGGTTCGGAATGGCGTCGCCCCCCCCCGCTGCCATGCGATATCATTTTCGCTCAAAAGTCGTCGTCGGGGGAGTCTTTCGTGGTGTTGATTTTGAGTTCGACGGCCTTGAGTCCGGTTTCGCGGCGTTTGCGGTAGGTCTTTGCGGCGATACGGGTGTTTTGCTCCCCGGAGGAGTTCTTGGGGGCGAAGGCCCCGGAGAATCTAGCGGGAAGAAGGTTTTTCGTTTTGCCCAAACCGGGTCTTTTCCAACGAGAAAAGGTCGCTCTTTGAGATTCATCGCTCGACCAATTTGCTCCCGGTCGGCAGGTTCCTCCTGTCTCATGTTTTCCTTCATCCACGCCGCTGACCTCCATCTTGACAGCCCTTTGCGAGGCCTTTCGCGATACGAGGGCGCACCTGTCGAAAAGATTCGGGGGGCCACCCGGCGGGCCCTTGAGAACCTCGTCACGCTGGCGCTTGAGAAGGAGGTCGATTTCCTCCTCATCGCCGGTGATCTTTACGATGGCGACCAGAAGGACTACGACACCGCGCTCTTCTTCAACCGCCAAATGCAGCGACTTTTGGCACGTCGTATTCCTGTTTTTACGATTCGTGGCAATCACGATGCGGGTTCGGTCATCACGAAAACGCTCACTTCGCCTGAGAACGTGCAAACTTTCCCGCTCAAGCGGGCCGCCACTATTCTTCATGCCACTCTTCCGCTTGCGATTCATGGCCAGGGATTTGCCAATGCGAGCGTGCAGGAGAATCTCGCGGCAGAGTATCCCGTCGCCCAACCGGACCGCTTTAATATCGGGCTCCTTCACACCAGCCTCGCAGGGAGCACCGAGCATGACACTTATGCTCCGTGTTCGCTCGCTGACCTCAATCAGAAAGCCTACCAATACTGGGCCCTCGGTCACATCCATCAACCTGCGGTGATCCAGGAGTCGCCGTGGATTGTCTATTCGGGAAATACCCAGGGGCGTAAAATCAATGAACCCGGACCCCGGGGGTGTTATCTCGTTGAGGTCAATGACTCGTTGGAGGTGATTTCACATTCCTTTGAACCGCTCGACGTGGTTCGTTGGGTTCATCTCGAAATCGATCTCGCTGAAGTTGTTTCGCCCGACGATCTCAGGGCGAAAATCGCGGCCCGGTTTTCTGCGGCCCTGCAGGAAGTGGGTGAGCGACTCCTCGCGATGAGGCTGACTCTGACCGGGGCCACGGAACTTCATGGCGTCCTTCATTCTCAAATGAGTCAATGGCAGGCTGAATGCCTCAGCCTGGCGGGTGAGATCGATCCCGGGCAACTCTGGATGGAGCGGCTTAAGCTTCGAACCACTCCCACCTATGACCCGGCGGAGCTGGCCTCCCGGGATGATTTAACGGCGCTGGTCCTGAGGGCCTTGGACGACTTTGATCCCCTGGAAAGACCTGCTGCGGTGTCCGTGCTTGAGGGGAAGCTTCCGGCTGCGGCATTGGAGGCTCTTGAATCGGAACGAAAGAACGACTCCCTCAGAGAAAAAGTCTCCGCGATCGTTCTTCACAGCATTGCCACCAGCCACATCGAATAGTCAGATGCGCTTCGATCAACTCACGATCCCGGCCTTCGGCCCCTTCAATAATTTCTCACTGGAGCTTCCGTCGTCCCAGTACGACGTTCATCTGATATACGGTGCCAACGAAGCCGGGAAGTCTTCTCTCCTTCGGGCAATTCGCCATCTCTTTTTCGGAATTCCAACCCGAACCACGGACAATTTTCTTCATCCCAATCCCAAATTGCTCATCGGTGCCACAATTTCGCAGGGAAAGGATCAGCTGACCTTCCTGCGGAAGAAGGGGACCAAAAACACCCTTCTCGATGAGAGCCAAAATACCCTTCCTGACCACTCTCTTGATTCCTTCCTGGGGGCCGTTAACGAGGAGTTTTTCGAGCATATGTTCGGCCTCGATACCGAGTCGTTGCGGAGGGGCGCCGCGAAGCTTCTTTCCGGCGAGGGTGATCTAGGAACCGCCATCTTTTCAGCCAGTTTGGGGGGGTCACCCATTGATGAGGCCATCAAATCGCTCGAGACCGAAGCGAACGCCCTCTGCAAAGGAGCTTCGCGGAAAGGCACTACCATTCTCCCTGCCGTGACCGCTTTCAAGGAGGCCGAGCGGTCCGCCAAAGCCGAGAGCACCTCGGCGACCGCTTGGAAGTTTCTGAAGACGGAAATTGCGGCCGCCAAGGAAGCCTTTGATGGGAAGGACCAATTCCTGCGAGAGCACCGGGTTCGTTGGGCCTTCGTCGATAATGCCCTCAGCGCGATCCCGGTGCTGGGCGCGATCAACGAGCTGAAGGAGCAACTCGACAAGCTCACCGGCCCTGAACTTCCGTCTGATTTTGCGATGAGGGTTCGTGAGCTTGAAAAGAATCTCTCGGTGAGTTCTCAAGCGCTTCGGCTGCAGGAATCACAGATCGAGACGACTCGAAGACATCTTGAGGAAATCCCGGATTTCGCTCCTGTTTTACGGTGTGCCCCGGACCTGGAGATCCTCCATCGTCGGGCGGAAAAATATCATGAGGATCTCGATGGGTTGCCCGCTCTGCAGTCCGGTGTGGCGAGCCTGCGTGATCAACTGGATGGTGAGGATGATCCCGAAAAGTTTCCGGCGGTCCGGGCCACGGATCGTGCCTTGGTGAAGGAGGCTGTCGCGAATTTGCACGAGATCTCTTCGCGATCTGATGAACTGGAGCGTGCGCTCGAAAATCTTGATATTGAACTGAAGGCGCAGCGTGAGCAGCTTGCCAAGTATGAGGGTGCCACGGATCTTGAGGACCTCGAGGATCGCTGTTGCCGCCTCGATGCCTTTGCTGCCGGGTATCAATTGCGCGACGGCCTAGAAAAGAAGGCGAGCCTTCGGCGCAAGGAGCAGGACCGGCTTATCGAGCGTCTTGCCATTCAGGGAGACCCGCTCACGGCCAAGGTTGTGGGACCAAAGGTGATTCAAGATGAAGAGCGGCAACGGGTGCAAATTCTTGAGAAGATTCGTGAGCTTGAGAGTCGTTTCGAGTCCGTCAGGAATGATCTCACCGAGGAAAGTGCGAGCTTGTCCCATCTTGCCTCGCAAGCCGCCATTTACTCGCTCGCTGATCTTGGGAAATCCCGGGAGGAGCGGGATGAATTATGGAGGAAGATTTTAGAAAGCAAGAAGGTCGATGCGGATCTGGGGCCGGCGATCGGGGAAGCAGATACCATTGCGGATGCGCTGCGTGATGATGCCGACCACCTGGCCAAGGCGGCCGGGCATCAAGCGAAAATCAGCGTCTTGAAGGCCAAGCAGGCCGATCTCACCTCTGATCTCGAGAGCTGGCATCAACGACATGCGGATTGGAAGGCGGGGTGGGAGTCCCGTCACGCCATCGTGCCCGGGCAGTCCCCGGCGGGGCTTCTTGAATGGCGGGAAGATTGGGAGAAACTTTGCGGGCTTTTACGAGAGTCGGCTGAAGGTGAAGTCGAAATCTGCGCGATACGCGACCAGGAGGCGTCTCTTTTAAAGGAGCTTGGCGGGACGGATTTCAATCAGGTGTATCGGGCTGCGAAGTCGGCCTTGAATCAGGCGAACCAGCAGGAGGGAGAGAGGAGTGCCATTCAGAAATTGGTCTCGAAGAATGAGATCAGACATGAGCAAGGCGTGGGGGAGAAGGAAGCTTTGGCCCACAAGCTGGAGAAGGCGAGGAAGGCTTGGGAAGTCGCAAGGAGAGGGGCAGGGTTATCTGAGGATATTACGTTTGCGGCGGCTCTGGAAACTCTCTCGGAGCAAACTCGCTATCGGGAAGAGATTTTGAAGCTTCGGGTGCTGACGCAAGAACTTGAGTCAAAGAAGAGCTTTGTTGACGAATATGCCAGGCTCCTTGGATCCACGGCAGCGGCTTTAAAGTCCGAGCCTTCTGAATCCAATCTGCATCGACGCTACGAAGAGGCGGCGGGGCACCGGAATCGTGCCGAGACCTTGCACTCCCAATTGGAGGGATCTCTGGAAAAGCTCCCTGCGCTTCAACTGGCTCACGAGACCCATCTCGCAACTCAGGGGGCGCTGCATGAGCAAGCGGGATCAACAGAACTGGAAAGGGTCATGATTCAGGAGGAGAAGCGTCGCTCATTGCTCGTCCGCTTGGAGGAGCAACAAACGACGCTTAAAAATCTCGCCGGGGCCACGCCGGTCGCCGATTTTGTCGGTGAGCTGGAAGCGATTGAGATCGCGGCCTTGATTGAGGAAAGGGCTAGTCTGGAAGAGCAGGAAAGTCGTCTCCAGAGTGAACGTGATTCAGCCAAGGGGGCGTATAACGATCATCTGCGGCGACAGGAGGAATTGATGAAAGCGAGTGATCTTGCGGCGAGCCACCAGCAGGCGGCAGCGGATGCCCTCTCGACGATTGTGGCGGACACGGAGCGATTTCGGCAGTTGCACTATGCCATTGATTTTCTGAAACAACAGGTCGAGTCCTATCGCCAAAAAACGCAAGGCCCGATGATTGAAAAGACGTCCCGGTTTTTTCAGCAACTGACTGATGGAGCGTTTGAAAAAGTGGCTGCCCAGCTTGATGAAAAAGGGAACCCCCAGCTCATTGCTCTGCGCGTCGGGGGTGAGGCGGTCGGGACCCCGGGCCTTTCCGAAGGCACCGGGGATCAACTTTATCTGGCGTTGAGGTTGGCCGCGATTGATCTCCATCTGGAGAATCATCCCGCGATTCCGCTGATCCTTGATGACCTCCTCATGACTTTCGATGATGCCCGGACCAGGGCTCTTCTCCCGGTTCTTCGGGAATTGAGTCAGAAAACCCAGATTTTAATTTTTTCCCATCACGCCCACCTGAAAGATCTCGTAGGACCAGAAGTGACCGTGCATGAACTGAGCGGTGCGTAGTCAGTCGGCATGCACCCATCCGGCGGTCAAAAGAGCAGTGGATTTTTTCAACAGGTCGCTGGTTTGCCCTTCAAAAGGAGGTGATGAGAATTTCAGGATGAGATTATCGTTGCTGATTTGGAAGTTCGGGCGAGGCTGTCGGTCTGATGTCAGAAATACGAATTGATGCCGAAGCCGCGCGGGGGGTTGCCAAAAAACTTCTTTCCCGGGCAGGCCTGATCATTCCTGCGATCGTGGTGGTCGGCGGGGTGTTCAGCAGTTACTTTACGGTGCCTGCCGATTCTGAAGCGGTGGTCCTCCGCTTTGGGAAATACAACCGGACCGAGCCCTCCGGTCTCCATTTTAAAATGCCTTTTTGGTTTGAAACCAAGGAGATCATTCCGGTGGCACGGACGTTGAAGATGGAGTTTGGATTCGGCACCGCCGGATCCACAAATCGGTATCAAACGAGACCGGCGGAGCATGAAGCGGAGCAGTCCATGATCACGGGCGACAAGAACTCGGCGCTGGTTGAATGGGTGGTGCAATATCGGATCGACGATCCCGAAGCCTACCTTTTCCACGTTCGCGATCCCGAGGACACGATGCGTGATGCCTCGGAATCCGTGATGCGTGAAGTGGTCGGTGACCGCACGGTTGATGAAGTGATCACGATTGGTCGTCAGGCCATTGAGGACGAGGCCTTGGTGAAGCTGCAGAAGCTGGTCGATTCCTACGGACTGGGTCTCAAGATTGACCAACTTCAATTAAAGAATGTGAACCCGCCGCGCCCGGTGCAATCGTCCTTCAATGAGGTGAACCAGGCCCAGCAGGATAAAGCCAAGCAGATCAACGTTGCCAATGGGATGTATAACAAGGAGGTTCCCAGAACCCAAGGCGAGGCCGACCAGAAAATCAGCAGCGCCGAGGGTGACAAGCTGAAGCGGGTCAACGAAGCAACCGGTAACGCCGAGCGTTTTCTGGCTCTTTACAAGGAATATGAGAAGGCCCCGGCGATTACCCGTCAGCGACTTTACCTGGAGAAAATGCAGGAGGTTCTTCCCCGCCTCAAAGGGAAATTTATTATGGACGAAGGAACGACAAAGCCGGTCCCTCTTCTCGATCTTAACAACGCTTTGAATGGAAAAGGAGGAACTCGATGAAAAAATTCTATGGATTAATTATTGCCGTGATCGTTTTAACGGTGCTGCTTTTTGTGACAGGGACGATTTACACCGTAAGGGAGGATCAGCAGGTCATTCTGACCCAGTTTGGCAAGCCCGTGGGCGAGCCGGTGTCGGATGCCGGCCTTCATTTCAAGCTACCTTTCGTGCAGAAGGTGAATGTCTTGGAGAAGCGGGTCCTGGCCTGGGACGGGCAGAGTTCGCAGATGCCCACCCGGGACAAGACCTACATTCAGGTCGATACCTTCGCCCGTTGGGAAATCTCAGATCCACTGGCCTACTTCCAGAAGCTGCGAGACGAGCGGAGTGCCCTTTCGCGTCTTGACGACATCTTGGGCTCGGAGACGCGCAACGCGGTGGCCAAGAATGATCTTATCGAAGTGGTCCGTTCCACCAAGGACCGGGTTCCCGATACGGCGGGTTTGCAGGATGATGAGTTGGTGGATTTCGAGCCGATCGTGACCGGTCGTCGTGAGATCGAGCAGAAGGTCTTTGAAACCGCCAGGGCCAAGCTTGCGGACTTTGGAATCAATCTCCTCGATCTCCGTTTCAAGCGAATCAACTACAACAGTGAAGTTGCTCCGCAGATTTATCAGCGCATGATTTCCGAGCGTCAGCAGATTGCCGAGCGATTTCGTTCAGAGGGTGCCGGTGAAGCGGCCCGTATCAAGGGTAAGATGGAGCGTGAGGTGAAGAAGATTGAATCGGAATCTTATGCCAAGGTGCAATCCATTTTGGGTGAAGCCGATGCGGAATCGACCCGGATCTATGCCGAGGCTTTCGGGGGGACCTCGGAGCGCGAGGATTTCTATGAATTCGTGAAAACCCTGGAGGCCTACGACAAGATTCTTGATGAAAACACCACCATGATTCTCTCCACCGAGTCCGAACTCTTCCGCCTCCTGAAAGGGAAGGGCGGAGAGTAGGTCCAACACCGCTTCGATTTAGAACCGTCTCAGGACGGTGTCGTGGTCGAAGCGGGACTCGGTGTCCGGGTAGTCGAGGGTGTGATGCGAACCGCGTGACTCCTTGCGGAGGAAGGCGGAGTCGATGATGAGCGAAGCGGTCGCGACGAGGTTGCGGAGTTCAAGAATGTCGGGCGTCACGGTGTGTCCCCAGTAGAATTCCTTCACTTCGCGACGCAGGTTGCGAAGGCGATAGGAGGCGCGGCGGAGCCGGTTGTCGGTGCGGACGATGGAGACATAATCCTGCATGGTGCGGCGAAGTTCGTCCCAGGCGTGGTAAATGTTGACTAATTCATCGGGTGGGGCGGCGTCGCCGCTTTCCCACGCCGGGATCTCCGGGGAGGTCGGGACTTCTTTGCCGGGAGGGTAGAGGCGCATGATTTCGGCGAGAGCGCGGCGGGCCATCACGTTGCCTTCGAGCAGGCTGTTGGAGGCCAGGCGGTTGGCTCCGTGGAGGCCGGTGCAGGCGACTTCGCCGATCGCGTAGAGTCCGCGGATGGAGGTCTTGCCATGGAGGTCGGTGACCACGCCACCGCATTGATAGTGGGCGGCGGGCACGACCGGGATGGGCTTCAGGAGGGCATCGTGACCGAAGGCGAGGAGCGTTTTGTGGATGAAGGGGAAGCGCTCGGCGAAGTGTTCGCCGAGCGGGGAGACGTCAAGAAAAACACAGGCCGCGCCGGTGCGTTTGATCTCGGTATCAATGGCGCGGGCCACGATATCGCGGGGGGCCAGGGAGCCACGCGGATCGTGATCGTTGACGAATGGGTGTCCTTCGCCATTGATGAGAACGGCCCCTTCACCGCGCACGGCTTCCGAGACGAGGAAAGACCGGGCTTCCGGGCCGGTGGCGGCCGGGTTGTAAAAACAGGTGGGATGAAATTGGATAAACTCCATGTTGGCGATGGAGGCTCCGGCGCGCCAGGACATCGCGAGTCCATCGCCCGTCGCGGAGTCGGGGTTGGTGGTGTAGAGGTAGGTCTTTCCGCAACCACCGGTGGCGAGAATGACGCGGGGAGAGGTGAGAATGTGAACCTGCTTGGTGTGGGTTTCGAGCACGTAGGCCCCGAGAACACGATCGTCAGTCACCGAGCCCAGTTTGCCGGTGGTGATGAGGTCGATGGCGTAGTGATCTTCGAGAAGGATGATATTGGGTGTTTTTCTGACCGTTTCCACGAGCGAAGTGGCGATCTCGCGACCGGTTGTGTCCTTGGCGTGGAGGATGCGGCGTTTCGAGTGTCCGCCTTCTTTTCCCAGGGAGAAGCGGTCGGGATCTTCTGCGTCCTTGTCAAAGTCGGTGCCCCAGGTAACCAGCTCCCCGATGGTTTCGGCAGCTTCCGCGATGATGGTGCGGACGGCGTCCTCGTGGCAAAGTCCGGCTCCGGCATCCAGGGTATCGGCGACATGTTTTTCACAGTTGTCTCCCTGATCCCGGAGTTCGGGGGGCAGGACCGCAGAAATTCCACCTTGGGCCCAAGCGGTGTTGGAGTCGAGGAGTTTTCCCTTGGTGATGATGGTGACCGTTCCGTGCTCGGCGGCTTTAATTGCGAAGGAGAGTCCGGCGATGCCGGTGCCGATAACGAGAAAATCGCTCATGTCGAGGCTTTACCCTGCCAAGGGAAATCCGCTTGGCAAAGAGTTTTGTTTAGGGAGGCCGGGGGGGCGGGATGATGGATGCTTTCCCTCGCTGTTCCTTAGCGTTCGGCCAACGTGGTCTCGGGACGGTCGGCCCGCTCCAGGCTGCTGCGGAAGTTCTCCAACATCTTGGCTTCACGTTTCAGCATGCCGACGAGTTCAGCCTCGTCCGCTTCGCTCATAAGATCACGCCCGGCGAGGAAAATGATCTCATTGGCGATGGCCAGCGTCGCTCCCCGGGCTTCGCCGACAAAGCCCGCGAACTCGAATTTACCGGGGCAGCTACTGCCTTCGGCAAGGATTCCAGAGATCTGGCAACTTCTTTTCCGGAGAGCATTCGCGTGAAATCCCTGGTCTTTCGATTCCAGTTCTTCGGCAAGGTCACCGAGGCGATGTCCGATTTCGGTTGCCATTTTCCAGACCTCAAGGTTTTCAAAGCGAAAGTCAGCCACAGGAGGTGGCTAACGTGCCGAGGAGTTAATGACAAGCCCTGACTGATCTTTTTCGTCCGATGATGGGAGCGGTTGTTTTTTTTGGGGATTCCTGCTAGTTCATTTTGGCAAGAGAAGTGTCCTTTCTTGAACTTGCCCGCCACGATGTCCCGCCCATTGATCGCCACCCTAGAGTCCGGAGGGACCAAAATGGTCGCGGCCCTTTCGAGGGGGCCGGGGGAGATCCTTGGTCGCGAGCGGATTCCGACCAGGACTCCGGAGGAAACGATCGCGCGCTTGCTTTCTTGCTTTGCCCGGGCTAGCGAAGAATTTGGGAGTCCTGAGGCCCTCGTGGTGGGAACATTCGGGCCGGCCGATCTTGATCCAGCCTCTCCGACTTATGGATTGATCACGGCCACTCCGAAGCCTCATTGGTCCCAAACCGATCTTCTCGGGCCTCTTCAAAAGGCTCTCGGGGTTCCTGCGGTTTTCGAGACGGATGTCGCGGCCTCGCTTTATGGCGAGGTGACCTGGGGGGCGGCGCAGGGGATGAAGCATGCGGCTTACCTCACCGTGGGGACCGGAATTGGCGGGGCTTTGTTGATCGATGGCGGAATCCTTCATGGCATCGGACATCCTGAAATGGGGCACATGCGGGTGTCCCGGCACGCAAAAGATGATTTCAAGGGATCCTGTCCGTTCCACCAAGATTGTTTGGAAGGATTGGCGGCCGGGACTTCGATGAGTCAACGTTGGGGGATTCCGGCCGAGGAATTGCCTGTCGATCATCCGGCATGGGAAATCGAGGCGTTCTATTTGGCGCAGGCCTGTTTGAATCTTCTTATGATTGCTCCTCCCGAGGTCATCATCCTGGGGGGCGGAGTGATGCACCAGAGGCAACTTTTTCCGCTGGTGCGTGCCGAGCTTTTGCGTTTGGTGGATGGTTATCTTGCCTACGAGCAACTTCGTGGCGATCTCGTGAACTTCATTGTGCCCCCTGCCTTGGGCGATGATGCGGGCGTGCTGGGCTGCGTGGCGCTGGGGCAGCGTTTGCTGGCGGGCAGGTTCTAAGCAAAAATGATGTGGAGAACCCGCTCGCCGCAAATGTTGGTGAGGTCGTTGATGCAAAAACGCGGTCCAACTTTCCCGCGTTCGTCAAGTCGCCGGGCGAAGCTCGCTTCACAAAAAACTCAAGAGTTGAGGCTATTTCAGACGGAAGGGGACGGGGATGGCGTATTTGTAGCTGGTGGCTTCTCCGAGGCCGTTGCGGGCCGGTTTGAATTTCCACTTGCTGATGGTGCTGACGGCTGCGCTGTCGAGACTTTGGTGTCCGCTCGAGTTCGTGACCCGGATGGAAGAGACCCGGCCGTTGGTGCCCACGGTGAAGGATACCGTGACCGTGCCTTCGTGTCCGGCGCGTCGGGCGGAAGAAGGGTAGCTGGGCCGGGGTTGGCTGATGGCGGAGGGTTTACTGGTGATTTTTTTGGCGAGGGCCGTCTTTGCGGCGGCCGCTTTTTTGCGAGCGGCTTCGGCGCGGAGGGCACCGGCTTGGCGTTGACGTTTTTCCTCGATCGCTCTTTGGGTGGCGATGCGTTGCTGTTTTTGCTTGGCGAGGCGGGCGGCTTCGGCCTCGCGCTGTTTTTGGACAATTTCGGGATCCACCTTGGGTTCGGGCGGGGGAGTGGGTTCGACGACTTTGGGCGGCGTTGGAGGCTCCGGCTCGGGCTCGGGAGCGGGTTCCGGCAGCGGCTCTGGAATCGTTTCGGGTTCGGGCTCCGGGATGGGAGCTGGCTCTGGCTCCGGGATGGTCTCGGGAGCGGGTTCTTCGGCAGGTTCCGCGACGGCCTGGAGCATCCCGAGATTTAGGAGGGCCATTTCAATTTTTTCCGGCTCCTCGATGGGAATGCGGACCCGCACCCACTTGTAAGCGCCCGCATAGAGCGCCGCCGTGCAGAGGGCGACGGATGTCCAGATCAGGGGCTGGCTACTCCGGGGATTCATTCTTTTTTTCGTAAGCGAGGGTTAGGATACCACTTTCCCGCGCAATTTCCACCACGGGTAGGAAAGTTCCCACCTCAGCGGTCTTGTCACTGCGAATGACGAGCGAGGTGATTTTGGTATGCCAGATGGCGTCGCGGAGCATGCTGCCGAGTTCTTCTTGGGTGGTTTTTTCACCTTCGAGAAGGAGGGTGTTGTCGGCAAGAATGACGAGAGAGAGGGTTTCCATATCCGGATTTCCGGTCGCGGTTTCGAGCGGTCCGCCGGGGAGTTCGACCCGCAGGTCGGGCTTGATGAACTGGCTGCTCACCATGAGGAAGATGAGGAGCTGGAAAACCACGTCGATGAGCGGGGTCATATCGATCCCGGCATTGATGCGGCGTGTGCGGGTAATGAGCATGGCTCAGGGCTTGGAGAAAAATCGTTCGCGGAGATGGGAGGTGACCTCGTTGAGATCGTGGACGAGCTTGTCGACCTTTGCTTCGAAGATCTTGGCCATTGACATCGCGGGGATGGCGACGAGGAGGCCCGCCACGGTGGTGAGAAGCCCGGTCCAGATCCCGTCGGCGAAATCGGCGGGCGTGACGGTTTCGCCGAGCTTGGCAATTTTTGAGAAGGCGATGACCATTCCCCAAACGGTGCCGAGGAGGCCGATGAGCGGAGAGATCGCGGCGATGAGGGCAAGCATGCGGAGGCCGCGTTCATGATGATTGATGAGGCGCGAGGCGGCGCGCTCGGTGACGTTGAGGCAATGCTCTTCGCCACCACTGGCAGATTCTGCAAAGACGCGGCTGACCGAGACGAGCGGGTTTTGTTCTCCCGAGGCGAGTTGGCCGTTCTCGAGATCACGAATGACCTGACCGGTGCGGTAGCGGTGGAGTGAATAGTAAATGAGCCGCTCCAGCACGATCACGACCGTGATGATGGAGAGAATGAGGATCGGCCACATGAAGCCGCCGCCTTTGAGAAAGAGATCTTTGATGGAGAAGTCCATGAGGAAGGTCGCGAGAGTGCCTTCCCAGTCCTGCGAGCGAAAGGCTGAAATCAGGGAGCTGAATGACTACTTCTTGGGCGGCATGAAGCTGCCGGTGCCGGGGGGGGTGCGGGTGCGGGCGTAGACTTTCTTCATCGCGGAAAGGGCTCCCTGGCAGCGGAAGGCGAGGCCGGAGTTGAATCCGGGTTCGTCGGGGAGGAAGACTTCAATTTTGTGATTGGGGATGACTGGCTCAGGGTCATTGCGTCCCGGGGAGGAGTCATGAGCGGTTTCCTCCTTTTCAAGGCTTCTCAAGACTAGCAGCCTGTTGGACTTATCCAATCCGGCAAATTCATTTTATAATTGGGTTCAAATCGCACCGACTTCGCTTCGAGTATTCCAATACACTCAGCTCAGTCATCGCGATTTGCCCTCAAATTCTAAAATGGTTTACTCGAATCGTCTCAGTCCGACAGACTGCTAGTTCGCCATCACCTCTGCCGGGGCGTCGGCAAGCAGGCGGTGGTAGGGAGAGATCTTGCTCATGAGCTTTTTCCAGAGCGTGATATCGTGGATCTCGGACAGGTGTTGGGGGTCGGGATCGAGAATGGCCCACGATTCGCGATCCATTTCGCCTTCGAGCTGGTCCTTGGTCCATCCGGAATAGCCGACAAAAGCCCGCACGATCGTTCCCGGAAGGGGAACATAGGCGGCCGCTTCTTCGGCTGAAATCCGGATGGCAAAGTCGAAGAGGTCATCCTTTTCCCAGAAAGCGGCAAAGGTTAGATGTTCGCGCGCGGCGGGGCCGCCATGATGGACCGCGACGTCGGCGAGGGTCGCGAAATCGTCGCTATTCAGGAGGTTTCCCACCGTTTGGCCGGTTGGTTGGTTGAGGATCAGCCCAAAGGCTCCTTCCTCAGGGGAATGTTCGCCAAGGAGGATCACGGCCTTGTGGAAGGGGCCGTCCCTTAGCGAGGGATTGGCTAAAAGGAGCTTGCCGGCAAGCCCGGGGATGGGGGGATGGGGATTCACGGAATCACTTTCGCGGTTGGGGAGTGATTGGTCAAGAAAGCTTAAATATTGGTGGGTTTAATTCATGTTTTCGATGGGCAACCCATAGGAAAGGGCGTTTCCTTCTGCATTACGGCTTGATTGAAGCCCGTGAGTTTAGTGAGGTTCGTTCCACATGAATACAGAAGCACTCACCCGGGCCGCCACCGAAGCCCGCGGACTTGCCATCGATGCCGTCCACGCCTGTTCCTCCGGTCACCTTGGTCTTCCTCTCGGATGTGCCGATCTGGGTGCCGTTCTTTTTGGCGAAGGTCTCCGGTTTAATCCGGCCGCTCCCAAGTGGCTCAACCGCGACCGCTTTATCCTCTCTGCCGGTCACGGCTCCATGTTCATCTACAGCTGGCTCCACCTTGCCGGATATAACGTCGGCAGCAACGACCTTGCTTCTTTCCGGACGCTTCACTCCAACACTCCGGGACACCCCGAGTATGATGAGACCGAAGGGGTGGAAGCGACCACCGGACCTCTCGGCCAGGGTGTGGGTAATGCCGTGGGCTATGCTCTCTCCGGGAAGCGCGCTGCGGCCCGCTTTAATACGGCCGAGCACACCATCTTCGACCATCACGTCGTTGCGCTCGCTGGTGACGGCTGTCTTCAGGAAGGGGTGTCCCAGGAAGCCATCGCTTTCGCCGGTCACAATGAACTCGATAACCTCATTCTCATTTATGATTCCAATGACGTCACCCTCGACGCCATGGCCAAGGTGACGCAGCGGTGGGACACC
>Ga0105053_10004854_pt1 | contig 19488 bp, 18 predicted proteins | sample BON01_FD_78093 | JGI IMG/M metagenome (GOLD analysis project Ga0105053, IMG submission 78093) | Freshwater microbial communities from Lake Bonney liftoff mats and glacier meltwater in Antarctica - BON-01 | ecosystem: Environmental > Aquatic > Freshwater > Ice > Glacier meltwater | place: Lake...
GACCACGCGGGACCACGCGGGGCTCGAAGGCCGCCTCGGCTGCGAGCGCCGTTCGGGAAACGTCGAATGATGCGCGGGATCGTGATCTGGCCTTCCAGCCGGGCGAGTGCTGCTCCGAGACAGAAGTGCGGCCCACCACCGAACGACACCTGAACCGGAGCACTTCCTCGACCAGGTTGGTGTCGTGCTCGTCGGTGCGTCGCACCATCTCGAGCTGCTCTGGGTGTCGGACCAACTCCACGAGACCGTTGCCGATCAGGTTCGTCGTCGTCTCGTGCCCGGCCACGTAGAGGAGCCTGATGTTCGAGATCACCTTGTTCTTCGTGAGCCGATCGCCCTCGTGCTCGGCAGTGATCAGTGCCGAGAAGATGCCGTCGTCGGGCTCGGCCACCTTGCGGTCGTAGATGTCGCGCAGATAGCCGTCCATCGCGATCGCGGAGTCGACCGAGCGCTGCTGCTCTTCCTCGGTGTCGACCGCGTCGAGCGTTTTGGCCATCGCCGTCGACGCGCAACATGTAGCCGCCGGTGATCGTCATGCGTCCCCCAGACGTTGTCGACGTTCGGCCGAGTGTGCGTCATGTCGGTGGCCCGGTCGATGTCGCACATGGCACACCGTCCGACACCGCGGTCAACGTCTGCCGGAACAGATTCTCCATGCGATCGCAGCGGGCGTGACCGCCTTTCAAGCCATCCAGGGTCACACTGGCACGCTCCCGACATGCGTGCCGCGCGACCTTGTGCAGGGTCGCCTGGTCGAGAAGATCACTGCAGTGTGCTCGGCGCGATGCAACGACAGCTGCACGACTCGAGACTCGCTGATCCCGAGACCATCGAGTTCTACGTATGCGCCCGCGAGGAGGTAGAACGATCGCAGGGCGTGCATGTGGTCAACTTCAGCCGACATGTTCTCCTGACCATCCTGGCCCGCTCGTCGGGGGTGTCGGATGCTGCTGTAGTCGAAGACCGAGGTGTGGACCGGGCGACCTGCTGCATCACGCCGGTTCCCAATTGCTGCTCAGAGCGTTCCTGTCCGGGAATTGCTCACGCATCGACGAGCTCGTTCGTCGAGAGCGGATACTGGTCAGGCGTCGTCGCCTGCTTCTCGTTCAGACAGCCGAGCACACGATGTTCTTCGCATCGCCGCAGCCCCGACAGCGTGTTTGTTCGGGGCTGTGTCGGGTCACGACTGCGCGTCGTCCGCGAGTTCGGGACCTTCGGGTTCGCTCACCCCACGGTGAAGAACAGCACGTGCGCTACTGGTCGGGCGCGTCCTCGTCGAAGTCGACCTCCGAGTGCTTTCCACTACAGAACGGCTTGTTCTGGCTCGCACCGCAACAGCAGAGCGCAAGGTGGTCGGTGGTTGCGCCTTCGGGCAGTTCGACGTCGACGAGCTCGCAACCCCCGGACACGAGGTAGGGACCGCCCGGCTCATACGCGATCGTCGATTCCCCACCGCGATCACGGTGCTCCACACCATCGATCGAATAGCTGAGCGCACCGGACGGACACAACCCGATCACGGCAATGATCTCCGCAGCCGTGGCTAACGCAGGGTCGACGAACGGCTCGGTCCCCGACCGGAACACCGATGACAGATTGTCCGAGCAGAACCCGGAGTGCGCACACAGCCCGCGGTTGTCATGGACGGTGAGGGTGCCATTCACGTAGTTGTCGCGCTGATCGGGCTGACGGTTCGGATCCTTGTCGCCGGAGAATCCGTTGCGGGCGTGAGTGCCGTCGCAAAACGGTTTGTTGCTCGAACCGCCACAGCGGCACAACGAAACCTTGGGCGGTGCGTCGATCTCGGTGCCGTCACGCATGCGGGTGATCGAGGACATCCCTCCGCCTTGGAAGGGCCCGTTCTTGGTCGACGTGATCCGTACCTCCTGGTCACTCATCTGATGCCTCCTCGGGCGTAGCCGCAACACTCGTTGTGTGCCCAAGTGCTGCAGGAGCTAAACCGCCTCGCAAGAGCAATCCCGACCGGCAGCCCGGCGGCGCCAGGTCGAGGGGGCAGGCGGTCTCTACAGTGGCTCGGATGCAACCCGGTGACTTCCCGACATCTCGCGTCCGGCTCGTCCTCGACCGCCGCCGCTTCCTGCTCGCCGGTGCCGGGGCGACCGCGGCAGTACTCGCCGGCTGTTCGAGCGACGACTCGTCCGGCTCGTCGTCGACCGACGGACCCGGTACGACCTCGGCGACACCATCGGACAGCGCTCTCACTGACACCGTCCCGGCCGACTCGACCGCTCCAACCGTGCCGTCGAGCCTGCCGTCGAGCGTGGCGGCGGCCGCCCTCGCCGCTCCCGGATCGCCGGGGCTGATCGAGGAACTGGTGTACCAGCAGCGCGTCGACGACTACCTTGCGTTCGCCACCACCGCCGAACACTCGTCGAACCCCCCGGGCATCAACGCCTACCTCGGCCGATCCCGGCGCGACCCCGAGTTCACGTGGCCGATCGAGAACGTCACCGTCGAGTCGCTGTCGGCGGTGTTCGCCCAGATCGACGCCTGGGAGGACACCCGCGACTTCCGGTTCATGGACCTGCACTGGATGCTGGCGCTCGGCCAGGGCGACACACCGATGACGCAGCTGTCGCCCGAGGTGATCGCTGCGATCGACGCACGCATGCTCGCCAACCGCTACGCCTGGGACGATCCGCTGCCCGACGGGCGGCTCGACAACCTGTGGTTCTGGTCCGAGAACCACATCATCATCACCCGAGCGATCGAGTACCTCGCCGGCCAGCGCTACCCCGACGAGACCTTCGCCGTCACCGGCCTCACCGGGGCTGAACACCTCGATCGGGCCAAGCCGTTCATCCTCGAATGGATCACCGAACGCGCCGACCTCGGCTTCTTCGAGTGGCACTCGAACGTGTACATGCTCAAGAACATCACGCCGCTGCACATGCTCGCCGAGCTCGCCGACGACCCCGAGATCGTCGTCGCGGCGGCGATGGTGCTCGACCTGTGCCTCGTCGACATGGCCGCCCACAACCAGGCCGGCACCTACACCGCACCGCGCGGCCGCACCTACAAGAAGGACAAGATGACCTCGCTCGACGAGGACACCTTCAACGTCGCCAAATTCGTGTTCGACGACACGACCGGCGCGTATCAGTCGACGAGCGACACCGGTGTCACCTACTTCTGTTCGGGCACCCGGTACCGGCCGCCGCAGCTGGTGATCGACATCGCCCTTGACGACGAACCGAGCGTGGTGCGCGAACGTCACGGCGTGTTCTTCGACGGCTCGTCGCCCGTCGTCGACGATCCGGAGGCGCCGTACGGCAAGGATTTCTCCAAGCGCGAGAACATCCCGTTCTGGTGGAGTCTCGGGGCACTGGGAATGTGGCCGCTCGCCGAGTCGGGCGTCGAGTACATGACCGAGTTCCGGCTGTGGGAGACCGAGCAATTCGAACAGATCAACCTGCTCGCCGCGCTGAACGACTACGACCCGGAACGCATCCGGGTGTGGGAGCAGGAGCGGGCGGCGGTGATCAACTTCGGGTTCCTCTCCGAAGCGAACACGTACGCGTACCGCGAGCCGAAGGTGTCGCTGGCGTCGGTGCTCGATCACCGCTTCGGCGAGATGCGCGACCAGGGCCACGCGTGGCAAGCCGCGATCGACGAGAACGCGATGGTGTTCACCACGCACCCGGTGACCGACACCCCGCAGTCGACGATCTGGGGTGACGACGCGCAGCCGGGCTACTGGACTGGCAATGCGTCGATGCCCCGGTCGGCGCAGCATCGGGGCACGGCGGTGCACATCTACCAACCGAAGTGGAACGAGGCGACCGACCCGCTGGTGTGGGGCGTGTTCGGATACCGGCCGTTCACCCATGCCTATGTGCCGCAGGATCACTTCGACGAGGTGCGCCAGGTGGGCAACTGGACCATCGTCGCGAAGAACGGTGGGTACATCGCGCTGTGGTCGTGGCGCACGCCGACATGGCGCGAGTACGACCCGTCGCTGGTGGCCACCAATGGCATGGTGAAGCCGTTCGACCTGGTCGCCGAAGGTGGGTCGGACAACGTGTGGATCGTGGAGGTCGGCAGCGACAACGGTGGGTCAGTCGACGATTTCGTGAACGCGGTGACGGGGATCGATCCGTCGGTGGTGCGCGACGACACCGGGTTCGCCGTGTCGTGGACGTCGCCGTCGTCGGGGATCATCGACTATTCGAGCACCGGCGTGTTCCTGGTGGAAGGTGTGGAGTATGCAACGAGCGACCATCCCCGCCACGAGTCGCCGTGGGGCGGCGTCGATCATCTGTCGCGCCAGTACAACCTCACTGCCGGCACCTCCACCTGGAGCTGCGACTTCGACACCATGACCCGAGACCTCGCATGACGAATCTCACCTGGGGTCAGACCCCAAGTGAGATGTTCGTGGGGGAGTCGTGGTGACGGGGCGGATTGCGTTGGTGGGGGCTGACCACAACCATCTCTACGAGATCATCGACCGGTTGGTGAAGGCAGGCGCGTCGGCGGTGGCGCACACGGCTGAGGGCCAGTTCGTCGAGCACTACTCGGGCTGGCAGGCTGCCTCGGTGGAGGCATCGTTCGACGACATTCTCGCCGACGACTCGATCGATCTGATCGTCACCGCAGCGATTCCGAATCGGCGTGCCTCGATCGCGCTCGCGGCGATCGCAGCCGGCAAGCACGTGATCTCCGACAAGCCGGGGCTCACCACGATGGACCAGCTCGATGCGGTGCGCGCCGCGATCGCCGGGCGGCCCGGGCGACCGTGGACGGTGTTGTTCACCGAGCGGTTCGAGAACCGGGCGATCAACGAAGCGGTGCGGCTCGCCAAGTCAGGCGCCGTCGGCACCGTCGTGCATGTCGTCGGCGCCGGCCCGCACACGATGTGGGCCGAACGGCGCCCCGATTGGTTCTGGGATCCCGACGCCACGGGCGGGATCCTGGTCGACATCGGCTCGCACCAGGTCGATCAGTTCATGTCGATCACCGGCTCGACCGCCGCCGACGTGTCGATCGTGTCGTCGATGGTCGGCAACGTCGCCAGCGTCGACCACGCCGCCATGCAGGACATCGGTTCGATGACGTTGGCTGCCGGGGTGGTCGTCGGCGACCACCGGCTGGACTACTTGACGGCACGGGGTCTGGGCACGTGGGGTGACTGCCGGCTCATGATCGTCGGCACCGAGGGCACGATCGAGGCGCGGGCGAACGTCGACGTCGCTGGAGCCGACGGTGCCGAGCACCTGATCGTCGTCGACGCCGACGGCACCCGCCGCGTCGACATCTCCAGCGTGGTCGTCGACTGGGCCGAGCAAGCAGTCGCCGATCTCGCCGACGGCGGCGAGCGCCTGATGACACAGCAGCACGCGATCGATGTCACCGACGTGTGCCTGCGCGCCCAAGCCGCTGCCGGCCCCTGGGGCAGCGCCGCCAACTGACGTTTGTGTTCAGATTCGGGTGACCCGCCCCACCGGGACTGCAACGCAAACGTGGGTGGGGGCTCGGGTTGTAGCGTCGGCTCGATGAGCGAGCTGCGAGTTGGCGTGGTCGGCATGGGGATCGGCCAGAGCCACCTGTTGTCGTGGCAGGAAATCGAGGGTGCATCTGCCACCGTGTTCGCAGAGCTCGACGACACCAAACGATCCAAGGGCGAAGCCGACTGGGGGATTCCCGGCGTCGCGTCATTCGACGAGTTGCTCGACGTTGCGCACGATCCGGCGTCGGTGCATCACGTCGACGTCATCGATCTGTGTCTGCCGCCGTCGATGCACGAGGAGCAGATCGTGCGCTGCCTCGACGCCGGGTTCCACGTGATCTGCGAGAAACCGCTCGTCGATTCGGTGGCTGCCTGCGATCGCATCGCGTCGGCCGTCGAGCGGGCGGCGACGACATCGGGGGCCCGGTTCATGCCGATCTTCCAGTATCGCTTCGGCGAGGGTGCCGCCCAGGCGCGAGCACTGATCGATGCCGGCATCACCGGCCGGCTCTTCACGGCGTCGTCGTCCACCTGGTGGCGCCGCGGACGCGCCTACTACGCAGAAGCGCCATGGCGCGGCACGTGGTCCGGCGAACGTGGCGGCTGCGTGCTCAGCCACTCGATCCACAACCACGATCTGCTCACCTGGATGGCCGGACCGCTCGTCGAGTTGCGGGCGATGACCGCCACCCGGGTCAACGACGTCGAGACCGAAGACTGCGCGGTCGCAGTTGGCCGTACCGCCGACGGCGCGCTGGTCACGATGAACGTCACGCTCGGCGCGGCGTCGGAGTCGTCGCGACTCGTGTGGCACTTCGACAACGTCACGATCACCTCGTCGACCGAGGCCTACGACCCGGCGGCTGGCCCGTGGAACTTCGAGTTCCGCCGGTCGGCGTTCGCCGAGGAAGCCGAGCAGGCGTGGGCCGACCTGCAGCCGTCTGGCACGCAATACACCGGCCAGTTCCAGGGCTTCGTCGATGCGCTCGCCGATGCCGGCGGCGGCGAGTTCCCGGTGACCCTCGCCGACGCCCAGGCCTCACTCGAGTTGGTGACCGCCTGGTATCACTCGGCCCGCACCGGCTCGGTCGAGACTCTCCCGCTCGCTGCAGATCACCCCACCCGCACCTCCTGGGTGCCCGAGGCGTCTCCATGAGCGTGCCCACCCCGCTCCTCAACCCTCGTTTGCGCTGCATTTTGGGTGACTCGCCCCACCGAAAATGCCACGCAAACGGAAGAGGCGCAGCGATGGGTCGTTTGCGCTGCAATTCGGGTGACCCGGTCCACCGGAAATGCCACGCAAACGTGGTGGGGGTTGCGCAATGACGCCGGGGGAGCAGTTCGGGGTGCCGTTGCCGGGAGGCACGTCGGTCAGCCACGTGCGCGTCTACGACACGATCGGGCCCGACGGATTGGCGGGCGGATCCCCCCATCTGCACACGGTGTGCACAGAGGCCTACCTGGTGATCGCCGGCGAAGGGATGGTCCAGACGCTGTCGGGTGAGGGCTACGCCGAGACGCCATTGGTCACCGGCACGATCGCCTGGTTCTCGCCCGGCACGATCCACCGCCTGGTCAACCTCGACGGGCGGCTCGAGTTGTACGTGCTGATGTCGAACGCCGGACTCCCGGAGGCTGGCGACATGATCCTCGCCTTCGCGCCAGAACTGCTGGTCGACGACACGGTGTATCGGACGATCGCCGACCTGCCCGTCGACGCACGCACCACCGATGATGCACCCGACGCAGCGATGCGCCGACGCAACGCTGCGGTCGAGGGCTTCGGCTATTGGAGATCGCAGGTTGAAGCCGAAGGTCCGTCGTCGCTCGATGCGTTGTATCACCGCGCCGTCGAACTGCTCGGCGACCGGCCGGCTGACTGGCTCGACCTCCTCGCTGGCGATCCAGCCACCGATCTCCACCGGTCCCGCGCTCAAGTGGAGGAACTCTGGTCGCCCGACCGTCGCCGCGCAGCGGAACGGCTCGGCGAGTCGGCGATTCGATCTCGCTCGCTCCTGCCGGCAACGCGCAACATGGGCTGCTGCGGCACCCTCGGCACCGTCGTCCACTGACGCGATGCGACGCGGCGCACCACACCACGTTTGTGTGACGTTCCAGGTGGCCCGCCCCACCCAGAATGCAACGCAAACGTGGTGGAGGAGACCTGCGTCAGCGGAAGCCGACGACCTGGTGCGGCGTGTACGGCGCTTCCAGGCGGGCGATCTCGTCGGCGGACAACTCCAGTTCGACTGCCGCGACCGCATCGTCGATGTGGCCTGGCTTGGTGGCTCCGACGATCGGTGAGGTCACGAACGGCTTCGACAGCACCCACGCCAGCGCCACCTGCGCACGGGACACGCCTCGCTCGCCGGCGATCTCGACGACCTGCTCGACGATCACCTGGTCGTCGGGCGAGTACAGCATCTTGCCGAACTCGTCGGTCTCCGAACGTGCGGTGTGCTCGTCCCAGTCGCGGGTGAGACGTCCGCGGGCGAGCGGGCTCCACGGGATCACGCCGACGCGCTGATCGACGCACAGCGGCATCATCTCGCGCTCCTCCTCGCGCTGGAGGAGGTTGTAGTGATTCTGCATCGACACGAACTTCGTCCACCCGTTGGCCTCGGCGGTGTACTGCGCCTTGGAGAACTGCCAGGCCCACATCGACGACGCCCCGATGTAGCGGGCCTTGCCCGCCTTCACCACGTCGTGCAGCGCCTCCATGGTCTCCTCGATCGGTGTGCGATGGTCCCAGCGATGGATCTGGTAGAGGTCGACGTAGTCGGTTCCGAGGCGTCGGAGGCTGTGGTCGATCTCGGCCATGATCGCCTTGCGCGACAGTCCAACGGCGTTCTGGCCGCCACGCATCGGACCGTTGACCTTGGTGGCCAACACGATCTCGTCGCGGTTCGCCATGTCGGCCAGCGCCCGCCCGGTGTACTCCTCGCTCGTGCCGGCCGAGTAGACGTTCGCGGTGTCGAAGAAGTTGACACCGGCGTCGAGCGCTTGGCGGATGAACGTGCGCGACGTCGCCTCGTCGAGCGACCATGCGTGCGTGCCCTGATCGGATGCGCCGAAGCTCATGCAGCCGAGACAGATGCGTGACACGTCGAGGCCGGTGTTGCCGAGCTTGGTGTACTCCATGACCACGCACCGTAGGCCACCGACCCGCCGTCGCCCCGCGTCGCTCGTCACGCAGTGCCGGGCCTGCCGGGACGCCGACGGCATGGCGGGCACGACCTACGCTCGGGAAATGGCCTGAGGCGCAAAGATCCCCCGAGATGATCCGCGTGCGGTGTACATCGCACGCACCATCACGGTCGACCGTGCCGGTCTGGCGGACTTCGTCGGCGACAAGCACCGCTGGATCCTGGCCACCACCCGCGTCGACGGGCGCCCACAGATGAGCCCGGTGACCGGCGCGATGATCGCCACCGGCGAGCTGGCGATCTCCACATATCCCGAGCGGGCGAAGGCCGCCGACGTTCGCCGCCGAGTCGACGCGTCGGTGATGTTGATGGGCGCCGAGTTCAACGATGCGTGGGTGCAGATCGACGGCACGGCCTGGGTGGTCGATCTGTCCGAGGCGGGCGACGTCTTCGTCGAGTACTTTCGAGCCATCTCGGGTGAGCACCCTGATTGGGACGAGTACCGCCAGGCAATGGCTGATCAGGGCAAATGTCTCATCGTGGTCGAGCCCACCCGTCGTGATCAGCCGCATCGATAGGGCGATGACCGTCACGTGTCGTGCCCGAACCTCAGTCCTCACGATCGGCCTGGTCGGTGCACTGCTGGGGTCAGCGTGCGGCGGCTCGGACGACACGGCCGGGGGTGACTCGGTGGCCACGCCGACGACGGAAGCGACCTCGATCGACTCGTCGACCTCTTCCGACTACCGCACCCTGGGCATCGCCCCGGTGTTCCCCGGTGACAGCGCCGAGTTGTTCGCGGTGAGCTGCGACGGCTCGGTCGCCACCGAGGTGGGTTTGTTCGGCATTGCGGTGCAGTACCTGGGGGGCTCAGACGACTACAACGAAGGGCTCGACGAGTCGGACCTCGGCGCGTTCGAGTTCGACTGCTCCGGCCTGTCGCTCTAGAACGTGAGGACGGGTTTGATGACCGAGCCGTCCGCAGTCGCCGCTTCGGCGTCGTTGATCTGCTCGATCGGGAACGACGTGATCAGCTCGTGGTACGGGAACCGGCCCTCGGCGTTGAGCGCGGCGAGGTGGGGGATGAATTCGTTCGGCGTGGAGTCGCCCTCCATCACACCGGTGATGGTGCGGCCGCCGATCAGCGAGAGGTAGTCGAAGGTGATGTCGCCGAAGCCGACCCCGGCGAGCCCGATCGTGCCGAGATTGTTGAGGCCCTCGAACGAGGCCCGGACCACGCCGGCATTGCCGGTGGTGTCGAACGCGTAGTCGGCGCCGCCGCCGGTGGCGTCGAGGATGCCGGCGGTGATCTCGGCCAGCGTGCCCGACAGGGTTGTAGTCGCGCCGTATCTGGTGGCCAGTTCGAGCCGGCTCGCATGACGGTCGACCGCGATGATCGTGGTGGCGCCGGCAACTTCGGCGGCCATCACCGCGCTCAACCCCAGTGCGCCGGCGCCGGTGATCACCACCGACGATCCGGGCTGCACGTCGAGCGTGTTGAGGATTGCTCCTGCCCCGGTCTGGACGCCGCAGCCCAGTGGGCCCATGACCGTGAGGTCGTAGGAGGGGTCGACCTTGACCACCGATGTGCGAGCCACCACCGAGTGGCTGGCGAACGACGACTGCCCGAAGAAGTGCGACCCGACGGGGCTTCCTTCAGCGTCGGTGAATGCCTTCGAGCCGTCAGGTCGCCCGCCGCCCATGTTGTACTGACTGAAGTTGTAGCAGTACGGCAACCTCCCCTTGCCGCAGGCGGGACACGTGCCGCAATGATTGAACGACAGCACGACATGGTCCCCGACGGCGAGATCGCTCACTGCGGTGCCGAGCGCTTCGACGACGCCGGCACCCTCGTGGCCGTACACCTGGGGGCCGGCGAAGAATTCGGGTGGAAGCTCGCGATACAGCAGGTCGGTGTGGCACATCCCGACGGCAACCATCCGCACGAGCACCTCGTCGTCGCGGGGGTCCTCCAACTCGAGATCTTCGATCGTGAACGGTCCGTTTCCCGCTCGGAGTACTGCGGCTCGTACCTGCATCGTTCGGTTCCCCTTCGTCGGATGGCGCTGTGTGGCGGCGCGTTGTCGTGCGGTGAGTTTGTCGCACCGGGGCTCCACATCGAGAGCCGGGAGACACGGTGGACGGGACAACTGGGCTCAGACCTCAGTCGTGCGACCCCGTAGGGTCGGCGGATGGAGCTGGTTCCCGCCGTCGACATCCGCAGCCCCGGCGCCACGTCGCTGGCCGATCTCGACCGGGCGTGTCGCGACCACGGCTTCTTCCTCCTGACCGGCCACGGCCTCGACGAGGTCATTGCATCCACCTTCGCGGCTGCACGCGAGTTCTTCGAGTCGCCGTTCGAGGTGAAGGACGCCGTGCGGCGTGATGCCCGGAACCCGCTCGGCTACAACGAGCGCGAACTCACCAAGCGTGTGCGTGACCACAAGGAGGTGTTCGACCTCGTCGATCCGGTGCATGGCCGGGCGAAGCACTACAACCGTTGGCCCGAACTCGATGGCTTCCACGACGCAATCGCCGCGCACTACGACGCGTGCAGCGACCTCGCATTGCGCACCACCGAACTCGTGCTCGGTGCGTTCGGTGTGTCCGCAGCCGGGCTCGCCGACCATCGAGGCGATCGCACCACGAGCAACATGCGGCTCAACCACTACACGCTCGGCGACCCCGTGCCGGAGGCCGAGCGCAACGGACTCGCCGCGCTGGCTGACGTCGCGCTCGGCCACCACACCGATCTCGGGCTGATCACGCTGCTGATCCAGGACGATGTCGGTGGTCTGCAAGCCGAGTCGGCCGAGCACGGTTGGATCGACGTCGAGCCACGGCCCGGCACGATCGTGGTCAACCTCGCCGACTGCATGCAGGTGTGGTCGAACGATCGGTATCGGGCGGCGGTGCATCGGGTGCTGCCGATGACGACGAGCACCCGGATGAGTATCCCGTACTTCCTCAACCCGCCGCGCGACTGCGTGATCGAGCCGATCGCCTCACCCGGCATCGAGGTCCGGTACCGATCGTTCGTGTTCCGCGACTACATCGACGCCCGCAGCGCCGACAACTACGCCGACGCAGGAGCCCCCGACAGCCAGATCTCCGACTTCGCGGTGTAATCGTCAGGTGCTGCGCACCAAGGTGCCGGGGCGGGCGCCGGTGTCGGCGTCGTGGCGGCGGGTCACCTCGCCCTTCACCATGGTGGCCAGATAGCCGTGAACCGGCTGGATCAACCGGGTGCCGCCAGCGGGCAGGTCGTGATGGGCCTTCGGGGGAGCAACGGTGAGGTGTTCGAGATCGATCACGTTGATGTCGGCGCGCTTGCCCGGAGCGAGCAGGCCGCGATCGTGGAAGCCGTACAGCCGGGCGTTGGCGCTGGTCTGCTTGGCAACGATGAACTCGAGCGGCAGACGTTCGCCCCGCTTGCGGTCGCGGACCCAGTAGGTGAGTTGCGTGGTCGGCATGGTGGCATCGCAGATCAAGGTGACGTGCGCTCCGGCGTCGCTCAACCCTGTGACCGTGTCGGGGTGCAGCAGCATCTCGCGCAGCACCTCTAGTCGTTCGGCGATGTCGTTGCCGCCCATCAGCGCTCCCATCGACATTCCACCATCCTCCAGCAGGAAGTCGTAGAGCACGTCGAGCGGCTCACGGCCCGTCGACGCCATCCGGGCGCCGAGGGTCTGGTCCATCGTCGGTTCGTAGTCGACCGGATCGGCGAGCGGGTAGATCATCGGCGCCGCCCTCTGGAACAAGGCGAACAAGTTGGCCATCGACCCCGGCTCGGCCACCGGCACGTCGGGATCGGCCAGGATTGCTGCCTTCACCTCGGCCTTCGCCATTTCGATCACCCGATCGGCGAGGGGGAGGTGGGCGAGTGCCATGTAGGTCGGGCGCCGCTGGAATGCGTGGTAGCTCGACAGTCCGGTGACGAATCCGATGGGGCGAGACGACACCTGCGGACGCATCTGCGCGCCTGACGCGTTCGCGTCGGCCGTCAGGTCGAGGATTTCGCGCCACAGGTCCTGGTCGTAGTCGGGCGACTGCACGAGTGTGAAGGTGACGGGCCGGCCACCCTGCTTCGACACCTGTTCCATCAGAGCGAACTCTTCGTACGGGGTGGATCGTTCGCCGCCGAGACCGTCGAGCTTGCCGACGGTGCCCGCTGGAATCATCTCGAACACGCCCTTGCCGGTGCGGCCCATCGCCTCGGCGATCGCCACCAGTTCATCGAGCGGAGCGAACGTGCCCGGCACCGGTGCTCCGTGCAACGACCGGTGGCCGATCGTGCGTGAGGTGCTGAAGCCCACCGCTCCGGCCTCGACGGCTCGACCGACGAGCAGGGCCATCGCGGCGATGTCGCCGGCGGTTGCGTCCTCGTTGGCCGCACCGCGCTCGCCCATCACGTAGTAGCGCACCGCTCCGTGGGCGACCTGGGCGCCGATGTCAAGCGAGTACTGCCGGCCGCTGATGTAGTCCATGTAGTCGGGGAACGACTCCCACTTGCCCCACTCCATCCCCTCGTGCAGCGCGGTGCCCGGGATGTCCTCGACGCCCTCCATCAGTTCGATCAACGTCTGCTGGCCGCCGGGCCGCACCGGTGCGAAACCGACACCGCAGTTGCCCATCACGACCGTCGTCGCACCGTTGCCGGCCGACGGATCCATCACGTCGTCCCAGCTGACCTGGCCGTCGTAGTGCGTGTGCACATCGACCCAACCCGGGGTGACGATGGCGCCATCGGCGTCGATGGTCTCCTTCGCCGATTCGGTGATGGTGCCACCGACCGACACGATCACCCCATCGCGTACGGCGACGTCACCGGTGGTCGGTGGCGCTCCGCTCCCGTCGACGATCGTTCCAGCCTTGATCACATAATCGAGCACGTCGAACCCCCAGTTCATTCCGATTGATGGCCGAACCGTACTGCTGTGGGCCATCCCACTCCGAGCCGGGGGCCACCGCTCAGGAGGCGAGCAAGGCGCGGGTGACCACGGGGAACCCATCACCACTTGCGGCGAGAGTTGAGTGGACCCCCTGCCCACAGATCTCACCTCGATCGAGCCCGTGGAGGTTGCGGTGAGATCTGTGGGCAACAGTCCCGCTCCCCCCTCACCGCAGAGCCGGTGGGCGGGTCAGGCGAGGGTGCCGGCGGTCTGGGCTTTGGCGACCGAGGCGCGAACGACGGGGATGTCGGCGTCGGCGAGCGGCTGCATCCAGCTCTTGCGGGCGAGTGCCGCCTCGACGAACGGTGCGAGATCTGCGGCCTTTCGCTGCTGCCGCTCGCCCTCGTCGGCGGCGAACTCGGGCATCACGTCGGATGCGAACAGCTCGAGCGACGAGCAGATGTCGGTGTGCGCATTCCGTCCGGCCTGCTGGATGAAGATCACCTGATCGACGCCGACGTCGCGCATCTGACGCAGGTAGCGAGCCGCGTCGAGTGGCGTGCCGATGCAGCTCGCGAACGCGTCGCCCTGCTCGTGGGCTGCGGCGATTCGTCGCTCGACGCTGTCGGGGGAGCGGCGGGCCTGGAACTCGCCCCACAGATCGGTGCGTCCCGGCACCTGGTCGTGCGCCACGAGTGCGTTGAGCGCGTAGCCGAAGAACTCGAAGCCCTCCTGCCCACGCCGGATCGCCTCGGCCCGATCTTCGTGCAGTGAGAAGCCGGTGACCAGCGCAATGTTCGCGTTGACGCTGTGGCCGAGCGGAACGCACTCGTCGCTGCGAATGATGTCGTAGTACAGCTCGACCCACGACTTCGCTTCGTCGGGGTCGATGAAGCTGAACGCCAGTGCGCCGATGCCATTGCGAGCGGCGACCTTGATGGTGTCGCGGTTGGTGCAGGCCATCCACATCGGCGGGTGCGGCTTCTGGCGGGGCTTGGGCAGCACGTTGCGGCACGGCATCGAGAACGTGTCCGAGGTGTAGCCGGGGTACGGGTCGAGCACCATCATGTTGGCGATCTGCTCGGCGGCCTCCAGCGACATCGCCCGCTTCTGCTTGGCGGGGATGTCGAAGCCGTGCAGCTCCAGTCGGGTCGCCCCCTCGCCGATGCCGAAGTCGACGCGGCCGTCGGAGATCAGATCGAGCGTCGCCAACCCCTCGGCGGTGCGTGCCGGATGGTTGTACTTGGGGATCACCTGGCGGATGCCGTGGCCGAGACGGATGCGCTTGGTGCGCGCAGCGGCAGCAGCGAGGAACACCTCGGGCGCGGACGAGTGCGAGTACTCGTCGAGGAAGTGGTGCTCGACCTCCCACGCATAGTCGAAGCCGAGCCGGTCGGCGAGCTCGACCTGGTCGGGCGCGTCGCTCAGCAGGACGAACTCGTCGTCGTCGGTCCAGGGCTTGGGGAGTTGGTGTTCGTAGAAGATGCCGAACTGCATGTGAGCAGCTCAGCAGAACGGGCTCACCCAACTCGGGTCGAACTGTTACTCGTGGTGTCTGACACCACGAGTAACGGATCGCGGTACGTTCTCGGCCGACCGACAAGGGGGCTTGGGTCATGGAAACACAACTGAGGGAACTGCTCGCGCAGTACTTCCCGGAGGCAGAACGCATCGAGGTGACCGGCTTCGAGCCGATACCCGGCGGCTACTCGCGCGAGACGTATCGCTTCGATGCGCACGTGCGAACTGCGGCCGGCAAGGTGGAGCACCCGCTCATCCTGCGCAAGGATCCGCCGGCGTCGGTGTCGATCCTGCAGACGAGTCGGGCGATCGAACACGATCTGATCGAGGCGTTGCGCCTGCACACGAACATCCCGATCGGGAGAAGTCTCGGCCACGAACCCGACCCTGAACGTTTCGGCGAACCGGCGATGGTGATCCAACGGATGCACGGCAACTCGCGGACCTCCGACCTGTTCCACGACGGGCCCGACACGCATCAGGCCGACGACGTGATGCGCCACTTGTGCGAAGTACTCGTCGAACTCCACACCACCGACATCTCCACGCTCGACCCGCACGGTCGCCTTGCCGATCCCCGAGGTGAGGGCGTCGACGCGAGTTCGTGGGACGCCTACATCGACACGACGATCGACTACTACGTCCGAGCGTTCCCGACCATCAATTACGACCCGAGTGTCAGCGAGATCCTCGACCTCTTCCTCACGCTGCGGCGCACGAAACCGAGAGCGTTGCCACTGGTGCTCGTTCATGGCGACTTCAACCCGGCGAACTTCCTGTACGAGGCCGGCAAGGTGACCGCGCTGATCGACTGGGAGAATGCCCGCATCGGCGACCCGCGCGAGGATCTCGGGTGGATGACCACCATGGACATCCTGTCGAACAGCAAGGTGATGGATCACCCGCTCGACGAGGGCGGCTTCCTCGCCTATTACAACAAGCTCACCGGCCTCGAGGTCACCCAGGACGAAGTCGACTACTTCACACTGTTCGGCACGGCCAACATCGCCGTACCCGTGCAAGCGGCGATCAAGCGCCGGGTCGACGGCGAATCGACCGAGTTCATGCTTCTCTACCTCGCCCAGTCGGCTGGCGGCACCGTGCCGAACCTGCTTCGTCTCCTCAACTATCCGGGGGTCCCACAGTGAACACGTCGCCGAGCATCGACCAGATGTTGGAAGGCGTGCTGATCAGCATCAGCAGCGACATCATCCCGAATCTCGTGAACCCCAAGGCGCACGCGAGCGCGCAGATGATGCGGTCGATCATCCAGGGGATCCGCCAGGTCCTGCCGGTCTACGACCAGTACCTCGCCGAGGAGCACAACGAGATGATGGAGGTGCTGCGTCGGGTCGCAGACACGATCGACGGATCGACGGGCTCCGCCGCTGACCGGATCCGCGAACGGGCGACGACACTCGGCGCCGGCGACGAGGTGCCGATCCCGCTCGAGCGTGAGGTCGTGATGGCCGCCCATCGTGAACTCGGATTCTCGCTACAGGCGACGATGATCGATCTCGACGAGCTCCAACGCGAGGGCAACGCCGATGCAGATGAAGCGCTCGACGTTGTCAGGGGCCACTTCGGCCCGCGGCTGGTGCGCGACGTGCAGACGTTCCTCGTCGGCGACGCACTCCTCGGCCGCGGCTGAATCTCGATTGGGGTCAGACCCCAATCGAGATCGTCAGGTGGCTTGGCCGGCGGCGATGGCTTCGTTGGTGAACGACGCGAACTTGACCGTGTCGAAGGCGACGACGAGGTTGGCCTCGGTCTCGATGATCACCCGGTGCGGCGAGTCGAGGAATTTGTTGAACGCCTGGCGGTACGGGTCGTCCGGGTTGGCCCGGAAGCCCGACAGCGTCGGGTAGAACCAGTCCTTGAGTTCGTCGAAGCCGGCGTCGCCGTTGGCGTGCACGATCGAGTCGCCCTTGTACGACGCCGTCTTGCCACCTCGGTTGATGACGATGCCCGACTGCGGTCGCTGCTTCAGGGCGGGCACTCGCTTGCGACGGTCGGCGCACGTGGTCCAGAACTTGCCGTCGCGCCACACGTACGCGACGACGACTCCGACGGGATAGCCCTGCGAGTTGGTCCAGTTGAAGATGCACTCACCGCCGGGCTCGACGAGCGCGGCGAGGGCGTCGGCGTCGAGTTGCATCGAGGTGAGGTCTTCATAGTCAACGGGTTGATCGGTCATCGGGTCACTCTCCAGCTCGTCCAGCTCGTCGCACTCCCCAGGTCGTCTCACTCCCCAGTTCATCCGAGTCGTCGCCGGAAACGTACCACGAGTAAAATATGGGCTTTCGACCGGAGGGTTTCGGCCATGACGATCAAGTTCGGGTTGGCGTTCGCCAGCAGCATCGCCATCGACGGCGCCCAGACCATGGAGATCTGCCGTCGCGCCGAGGCCGCCGGTTTCGAGTCGCTGTGGGGCGGCGAGCACGTGATCATGCCGTCGACGATCGAGTCGTCGTACCCGTACACCAAGGACGGCAAGATCCCGGCCCAGCCCGACACCCCGATTCCTGACCCGCTGATCTGGTTGGCCTTCGCCGCCGCGGCCGCACCCACCATGCGCCTCGGCACGTGCATCCTGATCGTGCCGCAACGCAATCCGTTGATCCTCGCGAAGGAACTGGCCACGCTCGATCAACTCTCCGGCGGCAAGGTCGAACTCGGTCTCGGCGTCGGTTGGCTCGAAGAGGAATTCGACGCGCTCGGCGTGCCATGGGCTCGTCGGGGTGCCCGCAACGACGAGTACATCGAGGCGATGCGCACCCTCTGGTCGGGCCCCGAAGTGGAGTTCCACGGCGAGTTCGTCGACTTCCCGAAGGTCACGTGCAGCCCCCGCCCGGTGCAGGCATCGATCCCGATCCTGGTCGGCGGCGACAGCGACGTGGCGATCCGACGAGCCGCCCGCCTCGCCGACGGCTACTTCCCCGGTGAGGGCGATGCCGACCGTCTCGCCTCGTTGATCACGCGTGTACGTCATGCCGCCTGCGACGCCGGCCGGAATCCCGACTCGATCGAGATCAACGCGATGTTCGGCCAGCACATCAAAGAACCCGCCGTCGGCGTCGAGAAGTTCATCGAACTCGGCGTCGGGCGGGCAATGGTGCCGGCGTTCTTCTTCGCCGGCCCGGGCGGCCTCGACCGGATGGACCAGTTCGCCGAGGCGGCCCTCGCCGCAGCGTCTTGAGCCGTCACCCACCGTGAGTCACGTCATCGCACGTCAACAAGGGAGCAGCACATGCACAGTTTCGATTTGAACGGCAAGGTCGCGGTCATCACCGGTGGCGGCCAGGGGATTGGTGAAGGCATCGCCAAGGCGTACGCCGAATCGGGTGCGGCCGTGGTGGTCGCTGCTCGCCATGTCGACCGTGTGCAACGCGTCGCCGACGAGATCAATGCGTCCGGTGGCAGAGCGCTCGCGGTGCCGACCGACGTCACCGACCGCGACGCACTGGTGGCGCTCGCCGACGCGGCGATCGACGCGTTCGGTGACCTCGACATCTGGGTGAACAACGCCGGCGGCTCCACCGTCCGTTCGCCACTGGTGAAGCTCGACGCTTCGGACTGGGATGCCTGCCTCAGCCTCAACCTCACCGCAGTGTGGGCGGCGTCGGTGATTGCATCCGAGCGCCTGACGGACGGCGGCAGCATCATCAACATCACCTCGCCGGCCGCCACCCGTGCGGTGCTCGGCAGTGGCCACTACTCCGCAGCGAAGGCAGGCGTGAACGCTCTCACGTTGACGATGGCGATGGAGCTCGCGCCACGCATCAGGGTCAATGGAGTCGCCCCCGGGATGGTGCCGACCGAGGTGATGATGACTGCGCTCGACATGGACGTCCCGGCGCTCGAACAGGTTGCCGAGAAGCGCACGCCGATGAAGCGTCTCGGCACGCCCGACGACATAGCGTCGGCAGCGCTGTACCTGGCGAGCGACGCGGGAAGTTGGGTCACCGGTCAGATCATCACCGTGTCGGGCGGCCAGTGAGGAACGGCTCCGATCTCGCCGCGACGACAGGCTCCGTCCAACTCGACAGTCGGGTTGACAGCGCTGTCACAATTGCACAATGTCCGATCTCGACGAGCGCCAGTCCGAGTCCGCCCCGTGGTTCCTCAGCGGGAACTACGCTCCCGTGCAGAACGAACTCACCGAATTCGACCTTCCGGTCACCGGTGCGATTCCGCCGTCGCTGGCGGGTCGGTACCTCCGCAACGGTTCGAACCCGCAGTCCGGTAGCGCCGGCCACTGGTTCTTCGGTGATGGCATGGTGCACGGTCTGCGCCTCGAAGGTGGCAAGGCCGCCTGGTATCGCAACCGGTTCGTGAAGACGACCAAGTTCACCGGTGGCCTCGAATCGACCGACATCGAGACGATGATGGACCCCACGGCGAGCGCGGCCAACACCCACGTGCTCGCACATGCCGGTCGCATCTGGGCGCTCGAGGA
>Ga0105053_10004855_pt1 | contig 19487 bp, 6 predicted proteins | sample BON01_FD_78093 | JGI IMG/M metagenome (GOLD analysis project Ga0105053, IMG submission 78093) | Freshwater microbial communities from Lake Bonney liftoff mats and glacier meltwater in Antarctica - BON-01 | ecosystem: Environmental > Aquatic > Freshwater > Ice > Glacier meltwater | place: Lake...
AAAAGCAATTCAAATTCGGTAATTGTCCAACTATGGACCGACGTGATATCATGTTCAATGTTACGAACAAAAGTCTTGAATTGCCTTTTACATTTTCAGTTAAGAAGGTGGCTTTTTTCCATTGCAAGCCTAGTACTGGCACTTTGCTTCCAGGTCAGTCCCAAAATGTTTTGATGACCTTTTCTCCAGGCCAATTAGGGAGCTTTACTAGTTTAATGCATCTTGTTATCAATCAAGGTATATTTGTGGTGCCATTAAAAGTTGCAGGCGCTTCCAGTTCGTTAGGAGAAGCAAAACAACTTCCAGGGGGACCCGACGCGCTGATTTCCGATTTTCAACCTAAAGTTAAATACGTGGACCCTGATGATATAGCTCGAGAAGAAAAACTCCACAAGAAATTTAAACGTCTGTCGCCGTGGGAAAAGTGGAGCAAAAATGGCGACGCAGCGGAGGACGAACCAGTGAACGAATACAATCTTTCGGCCAAATTTAGTTTGAATGAAGAAGATGAAATTCAAAATAGAGTGTTGGCACAGCCGACGGAAGTTGTCGACCACAATTCGCATGAACCCAGCTATACATACGCTGTTCCTGACTTAATTCGAAAACAAGCTCATCGAGACCAATATGCAGATTTCTTGAAGAAGGCAAGAACAGCTAGAACTCAATCAAAGGAGCCAAGAAGCAAACATGTAGTTCGTCGAGGAAATGGCAACAACGATGAAGAAGACTCAGATGATATGGATCCGCATTTTGAAGACGATATGGATTTAGAACAAATGGGGGGTCTTTCTAGTCCTCGTTTGAAAGTCCCAGTTGCAAAAGAACCGTTATGGACTGAAAATCCAATTCAAGGCGTAAATGATACTCCAGGGGTGGTTTCTGTTGGCGTGAAAACCAAATCAAGGTTGAAGCATTTAGACGAGAACAAATTGACGAAGAAGAAATTCAAAACAAAACCAACCTCGCAAATAGAAATCGTTGATTGTGGGGCTGTACTAAGTGACACAGATTTGTATTTAGTTTCTGGAGGCCCGAGAACTCTTGATTTTGGAACTGTGACAGTGAATTCCAAAAATTCAAAATGTTTTGCTGTTTCGAATGATACAAAACAAAACATCTTGGTAGAAATGGACTTCGATATTCATCCTGAATTGTCAGCTTGCTTTCCAAAGTCTCAAGTTGTCCCTGCTGGAGGTCTCGCGGGATTTGATATCCATTTCACAAGTACAACATTACCATTGTTGAACCAGATAAACCATTTCAAAAAGCACCTTTCATACACTATCAATGGCCATCACAAGTTTTCAGCTTGTTTGGTAGCCGAGATTAAACCAGCAAAAGTTACAATAAGCAAAAGCGCATTGCATATGTCGTTTGATGATTCAAATCTAGGACCTGTTACATCTGAAACTCTCACGTTGGAAAATACTGGAAATGCACCTGCTCGGTATACCTGGGTAACAACATCGAAAACAATATGTGCTTTCACCGTTCAGCCTCAAGAAGGCGTTATCGAACCATTTGGTAGTTCACAAGTCACAGTTGAATTCCGGCCATCTGCAAATGTGAATAAAGAAGATTCCTTGACGTTGAGAGTTCGAGGAGGTTATGACGAGACACTTACGTGTGTTGGGTATGTGGAAGAGCCAGTATGTGTATTTGTGGAACGAGTTTTGGATTTCGGAACCATTGCAGTTGACAGTTGCATCGATGGATCTATGGAGCTGAGAAACACCGGAAAGTTTGTGGCGATTTTTAACATTGCGAAACTACCCGAGGGGTTTAATTGCACACCTGCGAAAGGAAAGGTGCCTCCTGGAGGTGTTATTGATATCAAAATCAATGTACGTCTTAAACAGCCTGTGGTTCATGATGAGACTAGCTTGTCTTTGTGTGCACATTTAAGAGGAGGGAAAACTGTGAAGATTCCAATTATTTGTGAATCGATAGTGCCAGATCTCAAAGTAGTTGAAACAGAAAGTGATTTCAAAGGCGTATCCATTGGAAACTCTTCGACAAGAACATTTACTATCATGAATCAAAGTCCAGTTCAAGGAGTAGCGACCCTCAACATGATCGACTATCCAGAATTTCAAGTCAACCTGTCAAATGACAACCAATTTCATGAAGGCGACGAAATTGGAAGTATATTCAGGCACACAACAGATGGTATGGAAGATGACGACGAACTCCCCACTGAGGCCATTGCGGATGAAGAAGGGTTCATAAGGATCAAAGTTCCAGCTAATCGAGAATTGAAATTGGATTTGGTGTACACACCTATCCACGAAAAAATCCATGGTTTCAATCTACCGTTATCTCAGTTTGGTCATTCTTTTGAACATGTGATTACCGCTGAAGGTCTGCGGCCAAAGATTCAGTTTTCTCTTCCTGTTGTTAATTTCGAAAACAAAGTCGTGTCGAGAGATAGGCTTAAAAAGGTTCCTACATATAAGGATTTGGTTGTGACCAACAAATGGGAAGCAAGTTTGAGATGGGAAATTGGTACTGAACAACTAAAAGATAGTTGCTTCACATTTAAACCTTCAGGTGGAAATTTAGAACCAGGAGATAGTTGCGTTGTGAAAGTCGGGTTTCTCCCGAATGCGGCATCCCAGTATTTGCTCAAAGTACCAGTGTACTTGAATGATGATAAAGAGACCGAGTACATAAGTTGTACTCTTATGGGTAATGGTGTGTTACCGCGATTAAGGTTTGATGCTACCGAGATTATACTACCTCCGGTGCCACTTGGTGTGAAATCATCGGCGGTGTTATTGGTTCAAAACGACGGTTATGACAGTTTAGAGTTACAAATTAGTCGTCCAGCTGAAAGTCAAAGTATCCCACTTTCGTTTTCATACCCTCAAGGCACGACTCTTGGATTCACCAAAACAGAATTACCAGTTGAAATTTCATTTATGTCAAAGAAACCGATGTCTTTCACGGCCAATATAGATTTTATAGATTTGGACGGCAAGAAATTTTCTGTAAGAGTGACAGGAACCACCGACAACTGTCTGCTCACAACTTACCCATTCATTTCAGCCACCCAAGATACGTTTGGGTATTCTCCAGGAAGGCCTGTTCAGTATTTACAAACTTCAAGCAAGCCTTTTCTTGCCGATCCATCACTACTCGAGATATGCAGCGAAGAGTCAGCAGACGATCTTCTGAGGTTTTGCAATGTAACTTTGTTTCCAATTCCCGTTCAGGATTTCCCCCAAGACCTAGTTCACAGTCAAGGAAAGTCCCTTTTCGACATGATTGAATCTGTTTCAGGTAAACGGATACCAGGTCGGCCTAAAGCACCATCGAAAACCAAACAGCGTGAAACGGCAATGCAGTTATTGGAACAATACACTGCTATGTTGACCTTCCTGAAAACAAGAGGTGCTCTTTTACATGATGTGAAGCCTGAGCATTTCTTGAGTAAAGAAGACTATGTGCGGTTTAGAGAGAACACTGAAATGGACGATGCATTTGTACCTACCAACATAATGAAGAACAGTGGAGCATCAGTTTCAAGCTTCAGTCATGCAGGAAAATCTCTGCAAAGGAAACTTTTTGAACGGGACTATCCTTATTTTTCGCAATCGGCTTGGGAGAACGTTTTACTCCAAACTGTGAAATTGTTTTTGCTCAGTAGAGTGACTCCTAAATGTCTCAAGTGCCTACCAGGCTTTAATGCATCCAACGACATTTTGAAAATTGCCAGTGGCAGCAATATATATGGGAACCCTGAATCTCTCTTATTGATATGGGTACAACAAAATCATTTAACCGGTTCCGAAGTAATCTTAAAAGGAGGAGGAGGTGGTGTTCCAGCTGTTGATGTTTTGGAATCCAATACGGTGAATCCTTTTGCGCAGAATTCGCCAATAATTGATTTCGCGAAAGACCTGTCGAATGGTGTTGTGTTGTGTACATTGATAGCAGCGCATTTCCCAATGTTCACATTGCCTTCGAGGGTTTTATCATCAGTTACATTGGAACCAACAGATCAAATTCATGTAGAAAATAACATTAAAGCTGCACTAGGTGCACTGAAAGAAATCGGATTGGAATTTATCAGACGCGATTTTCGAAATCCGCGAGACAATTTGATATTCATCTTATTTCTATTCCAGACGCTTCCTCAATACATTCCAAAGGCGGATATTGAATTTCAATGTTCACTAGGTTCTCGAGTGACGAAGAGCATTGAATTAAACAACCCAACCAATCAGATGGTCAGATATCGAATAACGTTGGATGGCTCTGATGATTTTACAGTGCATGAGAAATCTATTTTAATAGAGCCAAAAGGGACTGTTTCTGTGTCAGTTCAATTGCTGAGTCGTTTTTCCAGATCCGTTTCAGCTGTTTTGACACTTAAACCTGATTTTGGGGTCACAGGACTTGGAGGCGGGGAAAACTTTGGAACTGCAAGTGCATTAGTATTTCGATTGGTGTCAGCGATTCATTCAAGAAAATCGATAAAGACGATAAAAAGTGCATCAAGAACTTATGAAGGTATTCTTGTGGATATCCAAATTACAAATCCTTTCGAGACGGACTCCAAGTTCGAAATTCAAATGATTCAAGATTTTGTGGAACCTCCTCCTGTGAAGAAGAAGTCTGAAAAAACTAACAAGAAGCGAATCATCGAGAGGAAATCTTCGACAACAAGAATTGAAAATTCTGTGGTTGAAAGCTTACCAGATGCGTTTATCTCTAAAACCACCACTGTGAAGCTTCGAGCAGGGGAAACTGGAAGTATGAAAGTTCAATTTCTTCCATTCATGCCCGGAGAATACAAATGTCAATTGGTGTTTATTGATGACAAGGTCGGAGAGTTTCTCTATGAAATCATTGGTACCGCTGAAAAACCACCAGCTGTCGAGAAGCTTGCTTTTACCATGGAAGCCAAAAGCTCCATTTCGAAAGTAATCAATATCACTCTGGAAAATAAATGGCTTGAAAAAGCGAAAGCATTATCTGGTTGCGACTCCTTTTCAGGACTTTCGTCGATGGATCCAAAATCGGTCTACTTGAATGTTGAATTCACTTCGCCGTTTTTTAAAGGTCCACAAAAATTTTGCGTAACTTCAGATCAACAAATTGAAGATAGCAAGAAGAAAATAGGAGACCCTTTGACATTTGAATTCAATCCCCAGAACGCGGGTGTCTATCCGTCGCTATTGGTGCTGCAGTCTAAGACACAAGTCCGAGTGATCGAGATAGAGGCAACTGTTACCACTCCAACGATTTGTTCTGAAATTGAATTCACTGTACCTGCAAGACAAGAGATCCAGCAATGTATTCCAATTCTTAATACCACAGATTCTCCATGGACGATACATGCTACGTTTGAAGGAAACACCAGAGAATTTAGTGGGCCTCGTTCATTGCAAGTTCCGGCGAATGGTGGACACGCCCAGTATCCGTTGGATTTTGCTCCGTCTTGGATTGGCGAATACAATGGAAAGTTAGTTTTGAAAAATGCAACGACAAATGAATCTATGATTTATACATTACATGGAGTTGCAAAAGATCCTTTGGCTGAAGATCATATTGTAGTACATGTGCAAGCCAGAACGAAGAAACAACAATTATTTCAAGTCCCTAATCCGTTACGAGACTCGAAATCGCCGCTTACATTCGAAGTACAAACAGATCTTTCCCATGTAAGTGGTCCCAGCGCCGTCACGGTTGGTATTGGTGCAACCGCTGTGTATCCACTTGAGATATATCCGTTATTAGGAGGAACGTATACGGGGACTTTGACCTTTTCTTTGGGGGATGGTAAGCCATATGTCTGGTATACTGTTGAAATAATTTCTACGAGCCCTGAACCAGAAGATACTTTAGAGGTGTGTACTTTTGTACGAAAAGCTGTTGCAGTGGAAATAACGCTGCAAAATCCACTTGACATTCCGGTAGAATTCGATGTCCACTTGCAAGGACATGGGTTGCTGGGAGAGTCAAGATTTCTTCTACCTCCAAAACAAGAAGGCTCTTATCAGCTGGTGTACTCACCTTTGGTACATGGTAATGAACAAGGGTCTATTTCATTTGTGAATGAAGATATAGGTGAGATTTGGTACAAGTTGAATTTGGCAGGCCAATCTGCTGAACCAGTTTATTTACCTGAAATGCTTTGTGCCGTTGGTTCTCAATTGAGTACGAAAGTAAAACTTGAGAATCCCACGGGAAATGTCATAGAAATAAAAGCTGTTATTTCCAACCGTACAAACTTCTCGGTTCATCCGTCAATGCCAGTTATTCAGCCATATAGCGACAATGAAGTGTCTATCACTTACAGTCCGTCTAGTATTGATGTGGAGGAGGAAGGGGTAGTTCGATTCAGCAACCCCAACGTAGGTCAATGGGAATACTTTGTGTCGGGTCGGGGCAAAGAACCAAGTTTCATGCCTACGAAACATTGCTGTTGCTCCGTGGGAGACACTGAAACAGACACACTGCAGTTTCGTAATCCATTTGCTTCCATATTGACTGTCAACGTGACAATGAAATCAAACTCATGCTTTGAAATACTTCAAAATAGGTCCACGCATTCAATCTCACCTTTTGCAGTTTTCACCATTCCATTCTCTTTCGCACCTCGTTCTATGAATGAAGCTACTGCTAGTATTGTGATCAAATCCGAGACTCCATCAATGTCATGGACGTTCCCGATTTCTGGTATCACTGAAGCTCCATCACACCACGAGGTATTCAATTTCAAATGCAAATCCCGTGAAACCTGCAGTAAAACAATTTTATTGCCTCTTTTGGGTCTTGATGGCGTAACCTCACCGGAAATTTTCTTTCATGACCTTTCCATTCCCCCAGAATTTGAACAATTGGTGGAAAATTCATTCGTTCTAACTCCTTTCGACTCCCGAATCCAACCTGGTGGAGGACCCATCCAGTTCCAAGTGGACTTTACACCTCTCAAGCCTTTTTCCACGACGGTGGATCTTCTTATTTCGAGAAGAGCAGGTGGTAAATGGAAATTTCAAATTAATTTAGTCGCGGAGCAACCAGCAATCGACGATGTGATCACTGTGCAAGCGGCTCTGCATCAAACCAGCACAGTTTCATTCCGACTCACGAATCGTTTTCCTACACTTGCTCCATTCACTGCTTCTTTGACTGTTGATTCTGCATATCAGTTTTCCGTGTATCCAAACAGTGGAGTGCTGGCACCTTTAGGTGATGCGGAAGGAACTGCGTTTGCATTGTCATATACTCCAACTGAATATGGTAAAGAACAGAATGGAAAGCTGGTTATTGTCACAGATGAAATGCAATGGACCTATCTCATCAGAGGGGTCCATCCGGATTACGTAATTCCAGAAACGGCTTGCAAAGTTTCTTCCAAACAATCCAAAAATGTTTTAAACGCATTAGCCAAGGCTCAAAAACCTAGAAAGCACAATAAAACAAGATAATAATAGGTTCATTTTAATGCTCTACAATTGTTTCGAGTGATGATGGATCTGAGATAGCAAAATAAGTTACTTTTAATGCTCTTCAATCGTTTCGAGTGATGATGGATCTGCATCATTTGGTTTGGTTGCTTCCAGCATTATTGTAGACCTGCATCGCGAAAGTATTTAGTGGATGTTGCTTTCAAAGCAACCGCAGTGTCTTCTGTTACTTTAAGACTCTGCATGGGAGACTTTAGAAACAAATAGCACGAAGGATACTTCGCCAACAAGATGATATTCCGAAGGAGAAGTATAAGGATATTTTCAGTGAATCCAAGAAAATACCCTTTCAAGTCAATCGGTTCAAATCCGGGCAGATCGAGAGTCCTGTTCTTGAAATCTAAGAAATCCAAGGTGACCCAGACATATAGCATGACTGTTATACTAATAGCAGTGACCGAAAATAATAATGAAAAGATAAAGCGATGACTGTGAGCATCAATAGCTGTAACTAAAACACTGGTAAGTAAATAATAAATACCGAATGAAACTTTGTGTGTACCCCATGAGATGAAAATCAGTATGATACTCATTGCGAGCACCGAAACCGCAAACACCACAAGCTCAAGACTTTGCCAGCATGACTTCAGCAACTTCCAATTGGTAAATAAAAAGGTAAAGGCTGTAAACGTGCAAATAATACACAGTATTATATAATCGAGAGTTCCAAGATCTCTGTTATCTTGTGTTACAATAAGTTGCATGTGGACGAAAATAGGTGCTACCAAAATAATAAAGGCAGCAAAGTAGAGGCGATGAATCGTCACGTAAAAATACCGATCTGCCAATCTTTGACCCAAAATGCGTAACCCTATAACATCTCTCACTTGATGTGAGAAAGGTTTCTTGATATTCATCACCACCATTCTATTTCGTTCCCTATTGGAAACGTGTTCCGATAATTTGAATTTTGCAACAAGATCCTCATACACAGGCAAGACCATTAGCATATCGTAAACAGCTTTTGTAGGTTTAATAGCCACCATAGGACCTTTCAGACTAACATATGAGCTAGGGTAGCGTAAGAGAATCACAATCCTAGCGACACAAAGCCACATCACATTTGCCATCGACCGCATGGCTATCTTCTTTCCAGCTATGTTTCCTAAATTGTATTCAGCAGTATAATAGCTTGCTGACAGCTTTATATGGGTATTCCCGGATCCGTTAATCAAAATCAGGAAGCTAAGAAACATGACTGCGGCCATAGAATTAAAAAGGATCAACTTTCTTCTTTCAACAGAGGCATCTAAAAATGTTACTGTAATACCTCCTACAAGAGCAATCAAAGCATGGCTAAAAGCTATTAGAGTGTCGTCGAAGCTCAGAACCATTCCCACAATCACGAAAAGCGTGTTGACGGTAGAGAATTGTACTTCAAACCTCCACGATAATCGTTTCATTACCTCGGTGTTAAATAACAACATTGTAATAAGCAACAGCAATGAAGAAGATACGAGAAGAGTAATATATAACCATCGTATAAACGGCAAAATATTCAATTGGACTGAAACCACATATAAATACTGGGTCATCATAGCATAGAGAATAATTCTATTTCCGTGTCTGTATCGGACCCAGTAATAAAGCTTTTCGGCGAGAATTTTCCCGAATAGTAATCCGCAAAGAGTTTCATTCGAGCTGCCAACAGAATAAACAAACATGTCGTAATATGGATAGGACAACCGAACTCCTCTTACATGCTTGGAATTCTTCGGAGCATTCATCGGTCTTTCTATAGTCTTAAAGGTGGATTGTCTTGCTTCATTAGTATAAACATCGGTGCTGGGTGAACCCACCACTACATCGTCAGCGGGATGAACTCGTGACATCCACAACGGATATCTATGTATTAACGACGTAGTACTAGTATTATTTTTATTGAATGTGAAGTTGTAGCACTAATCAGTGGTTGCGATTTGGTTCTCTGGTTTCTACTTGTGAAAAAGGATATTATTATTACAGTGAACGAATATGATTTAGTGCAAGAGAAATACCGGTGGTAAAAGTAGTCCCAAAACGAACGATAGATAAATGTCTCCATCAGCGTGAATTTTTCATGGAGACCAGCGGTGACTACTGTATTGGACTTGACTCAAACTGTGACATTAAATCCGTTCGGTGGCGAGAATTCGTTTTTAATACATCGGCTGCTTCCTCAGTCATTGTAATTGCTCGCATTGAAGACTTTAAAAACAGGTATGAGGAAGGTAGTCGGATTAAAGAGTATAAATTCCGCAGCAATACCAAGAATAAATTGGCAGTCCAACTCAGAAACAATGATTTCAATGACCAAGATATAGAAAGACTAGGTAGAAGTATCTTTTCATTTTTGAAATCAATCAAATCAAATGTGACACAAATGTACAAAACAGTCACTAGATACATAGAAGCTGTTGTGTAACACATGCTAAACCCCCAGCGATGCCGGTGAGCGTCTGGAACCAAGATTAGAATCCCAATGAAGAAAAAATATATCGGGAAGAATATTTTATTGGACGCGGAAGTGACTGCAAGAAGAATAAAACTCATCAAAACAACTGACAATGAGAATATAAGCAATTCAAGCGAACGGCAAGAAAGTTTTACGATTTTCCAATCAGCGAAAAGGAACGAAGACAAACTGTGAGACACCAGTATAACCATAATACCTACATCTAACACGCTGATATCTCGAGGTTCTGACACTGCTGCAATCTGCATGTATATTAGACACGGGAATGACACTAGAACAAAAGCCACAGAATGAACCCGCTGAAGGGTTTTGTATAAATATCGAGAGGCGAATTGATCTCCTAGTAGCATTCTTCCAATAGTATACCTATCATCATGCTCGAACGGTTTTTGCGTGTTGAGAACAACTTTTACTTGCATTCCACCGCTCAGTTTAGTTGGGCATTCATCGAGATACCTGATATCAGATTCATCATATACCAGAGAGTTTACCACAATTGGAGCGAAGTCTACCGGGAATTTAGCCGAAACCATAGGCCCTTTTAGGCTCACAAATTCACCAGGATTCATTATTATCATGATTACCCTTGCCACGCACAGCCACATTATATTCATAAGACATCTATTGGTGATAATTTTGATGGAGTAAACATCAACTTGGATTGTTTTCAATTCTGGAGCTGCTGGGTCGTCTTGGGAAATATTTAGTTGCAATGCAACCAACACAATAACGCTTAATACATTAATGGCCAAAACTTTTCGGCGCTTAACAGCATCATCTTGAATAGTGACCAAGATGCAGGAAGAGAAACATGTCAGTGCGTGTGCGATTGAAATGCTCGTATTTTCGTAAGAGTAAGCCATGCCTAACACAACACCTAATGTGTTAAGTAACGAATACTGAATTTCAAATCTTGCAAGTAGTCGCTTGACCACTTCAACGTTTAAAAGTAGAATAAAAGGGAGATTCATCAAGCTGACGAAGTAGCAAGCGATTAAGTATAAAACATGGATGTAAGTCCCGAGACCAAATAGAACCGGAAGCATATAACAGAATAAGAGAAATTGAATGCCGAAAATCCACCGATGGCGGTTGCTTCCTCTGACAAACCAAAGTAGCCATTCGGCGAACCTCGTGCTAAAAAGATATATTGCAATAGTGCCCTTGGCACTCCCTATTGAGAAAACAAAGAGATCATGATATGGATATGAAACTCGGACTAATTTGGGTTTTATAGTCACATCTTTCCATTCATCCGTTTCCACATGCGATGACGGATGAATCATGGCAACGGAAACAATGCGAATGCGGTACGGTCCCCTATTAATCGTTTGAATTTGAAAGTAGATATGGTACTTGGAATTCCTTTAATTTGTTATAATAAATTTATTAGACGATTTAACTTGAGTGAAAACTCCACTTCCGAAAAGCACTCATTTGGTTATGGAAATAATTGAGGGAAAATATCTATGAAAATCATGGTTGAATCATCAGGAGGGAAATCCTGAATTCGAAGGTAAGAAGCCAAAGTGGCATTTCGAGAGTGGGTTTGATTCATCGAAAAGCGAAGATGCGATTCCAACTGAAAGAAACGATCATAAACTTGAGGCAGCAACTTAGTCAATGCCAACAGCTCTTGAAACATACTATTCGAAAACACTTCCCATCCTTTAATGACAAAGAAACCATCTCCGTATTCTGCGCACGTTTCATCTGGAGCATCTTTATGCGAAGCAATTCTTGCGGACAAAAACAAAAACACCGCATTTTGCAGAAATCTTTTCTTCAAATAGAAGTGAATCGTGGCTATGACTTGAAGTGGTTGGCTGTCAGCCCCAACATAGCATGCTGCGTTCCTTTCCACCTCGGCTTTATCCGCATTCAACAGAAACGTCGCAACGTCCCTATTGCCCCACAGAGTATCTCTCGCAATTGGAGCTGCCACAGGAAGACCGGTAGCAACAAACTTCCAAGCGTCTAAATCTTCCTCCGGCTTTGTGTATCGTCTGATAATCGTTTTGCCTCGTGGTCTTTCTGGTGGTGGAATTCTCTTCAATTGTGAGGATTCCTCATTCCGAAAAGCAGACGGACACTTAAGAAAAGCTTCTCCGTCCCAAGAGCATCGTGTGTATATTTTGCGCTTCTCGGATCCTCCTCGTGGAAGCAAATTAGGGAGATTCAACCTTTTGCAAAACCAAAGTAGGTTCACATAAAGTGCGGGATTCGTTTCGAGCAATTTTCCATGGGTGATGGTATATTGCGCGGTTTCAGAATCCATTACCAGGGCTTCCATTTGCTTCCGGAACACTAAAGGATTCATATATTCCACTTGTCTGAAATCATTTCCATCGCGATAAGATAGACGAGGAACCATTTGAAATTGGCAAAACGGACATTTATGAGCCAACTGTTCATCATCAGCTTCCCACCCGGAAATAATAAATTCATCTGCGAGTTTCGATTTGCAACAAGGGCAAATATTTAAACTCCAAATGACCACTTCTTTTCTATCGTTGTCTATTCGTGTCTCGTTGGCAGCTTTTTCCAGTCTTCCTTTTCCAGCACCTCGAAAGTACGCATAGACTGTGAAAAAGGTTTTCAGCCTTTTCCATATCCGCTTCCGATCCCATGAATAATGCTCTTGACTGCCCACGGAAATAGCATGAGTCAAAAAACCATATGTCGAAGCATTTGGTTTACTGTTCCTTCGCTTCAAAGTCTCGTAGAGTCGATGACCGTCTCTGACGAAAGCCGCGCCTCCATGACTGATACTTGCAAGCAGGCTTCGAATGGCTGCCTGGTCCAATATATCTCCGTGATCTCGATATAACTTGGTGACTTGCGATAAAACAATGGCTAGATGTCTAACTGGATGTCTCGAAGAACAAACCAACGCTGGAACTAAGCACAACCACCCTCCTAAAAGCTCCTCCAAGCATCGCAGCGGCCATCGCTCATCTTTGGTAGATTTCAAATTTTGTAACTCCAGAATACTGAACTGCTTTTCATCATGGACTCGAACTCCTGCCAAATTGAATCGGGATATGTTGCTATCAGATCTACGTATAAGCGTGTGCGAACTGCTATGATGAGCAAGCGTTACTTTCTCCACTAATTTTGAACTATCAAGACTATTCCAATGAGATATGCTATCGCTATGCTTTGATAATCGCGGAGAAAGCGACCTTGCCAAGCTGGTAAGCGATGTTGAAGGATTGGAACAGGACCTTGCTCTAGAAATTTGGGGAGATTCTATCATCGACTCATTGTCGTCGCTAATTGGAACAATGCTATTCAATAGTTGGGTCTTCAATTGAGGAAAGGAGTCATACACGTAGGATTTACTTGAAGCAACACTAGTAGCTCCTCCTAGTCCCCCTGCATCGATGATCGTTTCCTGGGACGATTTTGATTTTGACCGGCGTCTCGGGACATACCTAGCAAGAACCTTATCAATAACCAACTGGCCAAGACTGAATTCTTCGTTCAAAGGGATTTTATGCGACGAGACCGGCTTTTTAAATCCGAATCCAAATCCACTCGACTTTCGCTTTGAGGAAGATGCTGAATCTGGACTGGATAAAACATTGGGTGAGCTCGCGGGGGATTTTAGCGACGGTTCTGTCACTGTTGGTATTTCGTGGATTTTCAGTTCTTCCACAAGAGCATCAAAAAAGAGGAATTTGTACCCAAGGGCACTGGAGAAAGTCCGATCATCAATAAATTTTGAAAAATGCAAAGTAGAGACCAGCTCCGTGACGAACGCTTTATTCGCTTGTGGTTGTATTGCGAGAAAACCTTTTATATCAAATATATCTTCAATATTGGTAGACTCTAGCTGGATTCTCCATTGGTGATGAATATCAAATTTGGGAGCTAACAGAAAATCTGTATAATGGCACATCAACATACCGGTGACTTTAACAGCTGCATCTCTGATAGCATACTGCAATGCCATTAATGAAGCTTCTCCGCTCGCCTCCAACGGAGTTAATGAGTAGGCCATATCTGGATCTTGATGAGCGTACACCAATGTTACGCCTTTCCCTACGTGAGATACCAAACTAGGAGCTAAGCTTGCCACAATGCTCTCCAATCGCTTTTTAAAAGCCTGCGACAAATGCAGCGGCAATGGCGTTTTGCTCGTTCCAAGAACACGAACGACTGCATTCGGATCAATAGAACGACCTCCAGGAGGTACTCTAGCTAAGGAAGCCACGGTTTCTTTTGAAACATTCATTAATACATCTGTGTAGTACAGCTTGCCTTCGTCCAAGTCCACTTGCCAAACATCTGGTACAGCTGGACAATGAGGCAGCAGATTGGAACGAATGCCGATCAGATAAGGAACCGGAGCTTCAATCAACTGCAATAAACTGGAAGGACACAGAGGGATATATATATGCTGCCAGTCATAAGGAAACATCAATGATCGAAGCGACTCGGCCACTTGATTGAGAACTGACACAGATTTCGAATGAAGGATGATTCGTTTTCCAAGTAGCATTAGAGAGAATACTTGTATAAATTTATCAAAGCCCAAGCACCTAAACACCACTTCGTAGTTCACAGAGCACATCGGTAGACCATTGTCTGGAGGAAGAGAAAATCGCACGCCGTTAAGGCTGTCGGAGCGAAACCTTAATAAGAACCCAGCCGCTCCAGGCACTGGTACAGGAAGTTCAAAAATCATTTGGCTGATATACTTTTCAATTGGGATCGATGTTCCAGAGATGGATATTTGATATAGCAGCATCAGAAATTGTTTCAATTCCCGGTAAAATGGAAATCGGGATAGGATGCAGAGTTGGACAGGTGCATATATGTAGTACAATGAATCATCACTTTCTTTCAGTAGTGAAGCTTCCAGTTGTCGCTGTATTCTTAAATCAGTCGTGCTTTTAGACATGATTTGCAAATACCGGTCATAACCAGTTTCGAGATATTGAACCGTCGTATCGTTGTCGATGGCTTCATAGAAAGTGAGACAACTAGCGTGCACATGGCTCCCATCTTCAACAGTTAACACGAAAGAAAAGTATTGGGGTAAAGGCACATTCGTTTTTTCTCTTTCCATGAGATCGATACCGTTCGGGGTGGTGAACAGGGCAATTTCTTCAGGTAGTGGAAAGTCTACATGGTCTACTCTAGGTACTCTATCCGTCAAAGCTGCGGTTAAAGGAGTGTCCAACATCCCACAACCTTCCGCACGTTTCACACATAAATGCATTTTATTCCCAGTCCAATTGCCTTCATTCGTGCTGTGCTGAAGCATCTCGTATCCCCACGGTACAGGTTCACGTTTGGTGAGATTAATCATGCAGATGTCCACAATGGGTATTAACGAATGGTACCTTTCCCGGATTGATGGTTCATATGGTGCTCGCTTAACTGCCAAGTAAATTGAGTTCCCGGTAAATCCGTAGTTTATATTTCCAGGTAGTACACCTGTCCTGGACGTTTTGATGAGCTCATATCCTTCCGGAGTTTTTTCCTTGTTGAATATTATCAACTTAATATCAATAATCATGGTTTCTGAACTAGAAAGTTTCGCGTCATAAACCCGTTTGAAACAGATATACACTGCTTCTCCACCAAACCATCCACTATTGCAATCACCCTTGTATCCAAGCGGCGTTCTAACAATACATTCATACCCAGCAGGTATCTTCTCACCGTGATCTGAGAATATAATGCATATATCCACTACAGGTGCATCATCATTTCGAACACCTGCAAACAGATCGCTGCTACCTGCAAACACATCACTCCCACCAACGTTCACCTCGGACTGGTTCAGCTCGTACACAGGATCCAATTCATTGCCAGTGTGCACCGGAGCAGCTTCCACATAGGGACTCGTTCTAAGTCGAGTCACAAGGAAATATTCAGCCAATCGCCGCTTCACCTTGCTCGCCATAAAAAACCTCGATGCGGGGGGCTACATTATGAGGCGGCAACTAGGGTGGTTGCTTGGTGGCACACTGTTGCTGGTTCTCTTGAGGAATGTGATATGGATGATGTACATGATTGATGAGTCTGGTGATATTGATACTGCACGCTCTGACTGGTTGGCGCTGCCGGTGCATCCTTCGGTTTCCGATATTAAACATTTGGTACGTAGAACCTTTATGAGATTTCAAGTTTTTTAAATTTTATATGTAGCTCGCAACGCCTGGATGGACTTGTAGGAGAATAACATTATTATTTTATGATCGGATTCACCTTCTTGACTCAGAGACTCATAGCCTCATAGAAAGTAGCCCGCTATCTTCGTTGCTTCATCAATCTGACAAAGTAGACAGCATGATTGCCCACGGTGCTAAACTTGATCTACCATGCATCCCAATCGCAGTAAAGGATAACATCATGACCATTGGAACGAAACCAGCAGCTGGTTCAATTGCATTATACAAATCAAACCGTGTTCGTTCCTCCTCAAAGGATGCAATGGTAGTTGTCCGTTTGAAATCAGCAGGTTGCATACTTGTTGGCAAAGGAAACATGGATGAGTTTGCTCTCGGATTTACCAGTTTGAGTTCGCGTGGAGGTCAAACAAGAAACGCCTATAGTCCGTTGAGATATCCAGGCGGGTCCTCCGGCGGCGTGGGCGTGAGCGTCGCTCTTGGTTTAGCAGTTATAGGTGTGGGCACTGATACAGGAGGCAGTGTTCGAATCCCAGCAGCATTTGGAAACTTATTTGGTATTCGGCCAAAGATGCATACCATTCCAATGGATCATGATGTTGTACCATTGAGTCATTCACGAGATGTTGTGGGGTTGATGACGCGTGGGGCGCGCGATCTCGCCATGGCACTTCAAGTATCCTCAGATTCTAATTTTATGAGCTGTCTGAAGAAAAAAGTTCATGTTAAACTCGGGGTGTTGCGATTCTTGTTTCCTACCAAAGACAAATCCGTTATGAAGGTGTACACTCGAGCATTAAGCAAGTTGAGCCACATGAACGTGTTGAATGTGGAGTCTGCTCCGAATTTGCAATCCAAGCTAAATGAGCTTTTCCATTTCAAATCAACAAGTTCTTTTGAATTTGAAGACGATATGACGCGATTCTTTGAACAAAACATCTCGCTAAACGAAATCTTGAGTCTAACAAAAACTCATTGCAAGTTATCCGAGTCTGAATGTGAAGGAATCATCCAAAGCATTCGCAAAAAAAAAAAATCTAGATCCGCTTCAAAGCAATCCCTAGATTCGTATCGTTACCTCGTGGAGACATTCACAGAGATACTTCGAAAGGAGATACAATCACTGATGGATTCCAACGAGCTTACGGCCCTAGTATACCCTGCCTTCCAAAAGCTTCCGAGTTTAATATCGTCAGGAAAGCAAGCTTATTGTTCAAACAACAAAATTTCTCCCAGTAGCAATCTTCCTGCCATAACTGTTCCCATTGGAGTTCATCCCATTTCAAAACAAGAGGAAGTTCCATTCGGATTGGAAGTCATTGGTTTAGATGAATGTTCCCTTCTTAATACGGTATATATCATTGAAACTGCCCTTGCACTCCCAGAGAGTGTTCCCCGCCATCTAAAACCTCATTTCGAATAGACACCAGGCTATCAATTGATGATTTGAATTTCAAATAAATTCTGGTGATTCAAGGATAGCCCCCCTGTTATACGCGTTGTGTTTATAATAAACAAGAATAGCCAGTCATCAACATGACGAGTAGCTTTCTTATGAAGGACAGTAAAACTATCGATACTGGTATATTGTTTCGCGAGTTTTCTTCGGTGAAACGCAAGTACAGGAGTGATTGGACCGAGGCTCAAGGTCATCTCGTTGCCTTGTTCGGTGCAGCTGTGTCTATATTTTCTACCAGTCTAATGACATCTATTGCATTTGGGTTGTTCTATCAAGTGGACACTAAAGGGGTTATGGGCATTGCTGCTTCTCTGGCTAGTGGTGGTATTACCGGTGTTATTCAAGCGCTCTTCGGTGGTAATCCAATGACAGTAGCTGGACAAACTGGACCAGTCAGCATTGTGTACAGTTATTGCTATCGATTTGCAAATGGTCAGAATATACCGTTTCTGCCGTGGGTAGGTTGGATAGGTGTCTGGACATGCATTCTTCATATGTTAACAGGGTATTTGGGTTTATGCAGGTACAGGGTGATCATCACCCCTTTTACAGGACAGATATTTGAAATGCTGGTTGCCGCTGATTTTATCACCACCGGGATTCGGAATCTTGTTGATGAATTCCGTAATACTAGTGATGGAAGGTTGAATGGTGTCTTGGGCTTGTTGCTTGGTTTTGGATATGTGGTATTGGCCTTGATTTTGCAACGCTCCCGTAAATGGTCATTTACATCGAGAGGAATGACCAAGGTTTTGGCAATTTTCTCTGCCTTCATTGCACTCGTTGTCTTTGTTTTATTCTCGTGGTTTCCATTTTGGACAGTGGAAGGATGGCCTCTTGATCTACCTCAACGACCGGGGATCGGAGCTGAATGGGGGAGACCCGGATTAAACATGAATATTATCGTCGATATGGGAGAAGTTCCAGTTGGATTCGTATTCGCGGCGATTATTCCGGCAATCATGCTCACGGTGTTATTCTATGTCGATCACAACATCAGCAGCATGGCTGCATATGGTGAAGACTACAACTTCGAGAAGCCGACGCACTATGACTTTGACTTTTTCATATTGGGTTTGTCGGCACTCGTATGCGGGCTCCTCGGATTGCCTGCATCGTCAGGTTTGATCCCCCAAAACCCAATGCATTCACGTGCATGTTTGCACTTCGACAAAGACAAGAACCACAGAGTCATCGACCAACGCATCTCCCCACTCATCCACAGTTTGCTCTTACTCGTGATGTTGTTGGTGCTGCCTGCCATTGAATGGATTCCTACCTGCCTTATTTGGAGTTTCTTTCTCGTTCTTGCCACTGAGGCTTTTTCCGCGCATAACGAATTCTTTTGCCGCGTCATGTTTTTAGTGACTTCCAAACAACTCATTCGAAATAATTGGAACTTTGTATTTCTTGATGTGGTTCCTGGAGATGTTATAATGCGCTTTACTCTCTTGCAACTTTCATGTTTCATTTTTGTGTATATGCTGGCTGTCGGGCTTGTTTTGGTGGGAGGACACGAAGCGATGTGGCCTGTGATTGGAGTCTCGTTTCCTGTAGCTATTCTACTTTTTGCGGTTCCGTTCCGATCGAAATTCATGAAGAAATGGTTTCTCGAAGAGCATTTATTGGTTTTAGATTCCTCGGAGGCGTTAGTGAGAGACGATATCGAGATTGAATCCTATCCCGAAGATGAGCTTGAACCTGAATACGAAGGGAGAGGAGCGCAACTCCGTCAGCATGTTGTCGAGTACAATGAAGTGGAAGCAATGGTAGAAAAAGCTGAGCATGAAAGGATTGCGAGTGATAGTACTTCAGTCGCTCAATCTAGGAATGAAATTCGGGCACGTCATGTTTCTAGGGAAATGACCAGTATGTAAATTTTTATAATAATTAATGTGCATCGACATAAATGAAAAGTAGAACACGTTGAATCGCAAAACTTTTAA
>Ga0105053_10004860_pt1 | contig 19465 bp, 8 predicted proteins | sample BON01_FD_78093 | JGI IMG/M metagenome (GOLD analysis project Ga0105053, IMG submission 78093) | Freshwater microbial communities from Lake Bonney liftoff mats and glacier meltwater in Antarctica - BON-01 | ecosystem: Environmental > Aquatic > Freshwater > Ice > Glacier meltwater | place: Lake...
AAGATCGTGGGTTAAAGTTGTGCTTTTTTTTTCCGTGCTTTTCCCCAAAACTCGGGGGGAGAAAAAAGAAACCCCCCCCCCCCCCCCCCCCCTCCCCCCCCCAAACCCCCCCCCCCCCCCCCCCCACACCACCCCCCCCCCCCCCCCCCCCCCCCTCCTAATAAAACAACCTAGCCCCCCGGCTCCACCGTCCTGGTGGCGGGCGCCACGGGCGGCGTCGGCCAGCTGGTCGCGGCCAAGCTGCTCGAGCGCGGCTACCGCGTCGTCGCCCTCACGCGCTCGGCCGAGAGCGCCCGCCGCGTCTTTCTGGGCGCCGGCGGCGGCGGCGATCCCACTGGCGGCAAGCTCGAGTTTGCCGAGGCCGACATCCGCGACCCGGCCTCGGTCGCCAGGGCCTTCGAGGGCCGCAAAGTGGACGCCGTCGTCTGCACGACCGGCACGACCGCCTTTCCCTCCAAGCGCTGGCACGGCGGCAACGGCCCGCGGACGACCGACCTCGACGGAAATTTAAACCTGATCAACGCGGCGCCCCGCGGCCTGGGCCGCTACCTGCTGGTGACTTCCGCGGGCGTCGAGCGCCAGCCCAATTTCCCGTGGTGCGTGCTCAACCTGTGGGGCGTCCTGACGTTCAAGCGCGCGGCCGAGATCGCGCTCGCGGAGAGCGGCCTGCCGTGGACCGTGCTCCGTCCGTCGCGGCTGGTCGACGGGCCCTACACCAGCTACGACCTCAACTCGCTGCTGCGCGCGACGAGCGCGGCGCAGGGCCTGAAGGGCGTGACCCTGACGGGCACGGACGACCTGAAGGGGCAGGCGTCGCGCGTGGCCGTGGCCGAGGCGTGCGTGCAGGCGCTGGCGAGCGAGGCGGCCGAGGGGCGCGCGTTTGCGATCGAGTCTGTGGCGGAGCCGGGGGGCGCGTCGCCCGGGGAGGACGCGGCCAAGTGGGAGGGGGTGTTCAAGCGGGCGGCGGCAGGGGGCGCGCGGGCCTGACGACTTTTGTTGGTGGTTCTTCTTGGCCGTGTAAGAAAACGCTCTTTTTTGTGGGTCGGCGGGCGGCGGGCGGCGGGCGGCGATCGACGATAACGCATATGGGTGCAAGCGAGCCGAGGGGTGAGAGGTCGATTGGTTGGCTTGCGTGTGCAGCGCTGCGGCGTCGCTTGGTTTCTCGGGCGATTCGACCGACTGAAAATTCGCGAACTCGCTTGGGTGTTGTTTTCTGTGTGGCTGGGGGGAGCGAGAGGAGCGGGGCGCCCGGCTGGCGGCGGCCGCAAAAGACAACGACGACGACGCGCCCATCGCCGCCGCCGCCGTCTTTTTTTTTTCTGACTGACGCTCACCCCCGCTTTTGCTCCAGCCCCCGCACTTCCCGCGCAACCCGGCCACTCGGAGAGCGCGCGCAAGATTTGCACGGCCAGACCTGACTGGACGCTGTGGGCGTGGCGCGGACGGCCAAGTTGGGCGCGTAAACAACACCCAAACCTTTGGTTTGAGAGACTCTCAAACTTGCCATAGACGGCCTCCCTCTCTCAACCCCCCGCTCTCCCCATCTGCCTTCCAGCGAGCCAAATCAGCGAGCAAACTCGCTCGTGCGCCAGCCACACGTCCCAGCCCACGCACACACACACTCGCGCAAACACAAACGTTTTCTCTCTTCTCTTGCCTCGACGACACCACCCAGCCTCCCCAAAAAGAACGTCAAACGGAGGGGGGCAGCGGCGAAGCGCATCCACGCTCCATCCGCCCCATCTCCCCGCCGCACGACGACGGCAGGATGAAGCGGCGGTTGGACGACCCCTCGCAGGGCGGGCTCAAGCGCGTGGCGGCAGGGTGAGGAATCTCAGGCAGGGGCGAAAAAAAAAAATGGAGGCCCACGGCAGGCAGACCAAAAACAGACTTGAAAATTTTGTCCGCGCGGGCGCACGGCGCCGTGCGGCGGTCCCGGCCGGCTTGGACCACGCACGTGGGCATGCGCGGGGCGCATCCCTCGCGGACGCGCCTTGGGGCGCGCGACGGGCGCCTGGAGAGCGCGCCTCGCGCCTCGGTTCTCAGGGAGCAAGAAAGGCAGCAGGGGAGAGCTCTCCCTCCTCCTCCTCCTTCTCCTCTTGCCCCGCGCCCTCTTTCGCGGCGCGACAGCGCGCGCAAACGCCGCCAGGAGCCCATCGCGGCGGTCATTTGCCGTCGCGCTCGCGGTCGCGGCGCGTTCGGGGGCGCGCCGCGCCCGGACGGAGGGCGTGGGAACGGGGATGCACTCGCCCTCTGTTCTGCGGCTCGGCCGCGCCGCCGCCGCCGCCCGCCCGCCGCCGTCCGCCGTCCGCCGTTCCGACGCGCCACGTGGAAAAAAATCAGCAGCGTGCAGCGCGCGCCGCCTTGATTTTCCTTCTTGCTGTCGGGGGGGCGTCAACCGCCAACCGTCCCCCCCCTCTCTCTCTCTTTCCCCCAAACACCTACTACCACAGGCCCGCGCCCGCCACCGGATCGCGCCTCACGACCACGGATGCGCTTTCCTACCTGCGGTGAGTTTTTGTTTTTGTTCAGAGAGAGGGAAACGAAGCAAAAAAAGACGGGCCGGGGGCGTCGGCTTTTTTGAGCGAGCGCGACAGACGCGCGCCCCAGCGTCCTCGGCCCCGCCGCCGCCGACGACCCAAATACAACAACACGCTGGCGCTTTCCCTCCTTCGTACCGTCACCATTGCACGCCCCTCCCTTTCGACCGAACCACCCTCACGCAAACCAAAACACTCCCCCCCGCAACAAAAAAAAAACGGCGACGAAAACAACACGCCGGAACAACGCCGCCAACCCCAAAAAAACCAAAAACAAAAAAACAAAAAAACAGCGAGGTCAAGAACCGCTTCAGCGACCGCAAGGAGGTCTACGACACCTTTCTCGAGATCATGAAGGAGTTCAAGGCCCAGCGCATCGACACGGCCGGCGTCATCGTGCGCGTCAAGGACCTGTTCCGCGGGCACCGCGAGCTCATCCTCGGCTTCAACACCTTCTTGCCCAAAGGTTACGAGATCAGCGCGGCCGAGGTGGAGGCGGACGAGGCGGCGCAGGCGCAGGCGCAGCAGCAGCAGCAGCAGCAGCAGGCCGTGGCGCAGCAGCAGGCGCAGCAGCAGGCCGCCGCCGCGCAGCACCACCAGGCAGCGGCGGCGGCCGCCGCCGCCGCCGCGGGCCTGCCGCCCGGCGCGCTCAACCCGCTCGCCGCGCACCTGTACGGTCAGGCCGCGCACGCCGCGTACGGCCATCCGGGCGTCTTCCCCGGCTACCCGCCCGGGTTTGGCCTGCCCGCCCACCTGGCGCCGCCGCCCGCGCCGCAGGCAACCCACCACCACCAGCAGCAGCACCCGCACCAGCAGCAGGGCCAGCAGCACCTCCAGCACCAGCACCAGGGGCAGCAGCACCAGCAGCAGCAGCAGCAGAAGCAGCCCGTCGAGTTCGACCAGGCCATCTCGTACGTCAACAAGATCAAGACGCGCTTTGCGGCCGACGAGCGCGTCTACAAGGCGTTCCTGGAGATCCTCAACCTCTACCGCAAGGGCCACAAGTCGATCGGGCAGGTGTACGACGAGGTGGCCGTCCTCTTCCGCGCGCACCCGGACCTGCTCGAGGAGTTCACCTACTTCCTGCCCGACACGACGGGCGGCGCGGGCGGCGGCGCGGGCGGCGGCGGCGGCGGCGGCGGCGGCGGCATGATGCCGGGCCCCGGCGGGCGCGGCGGGCGCGGCTGGGGCGGCGCGCGCGCGGGCCCGGGCGGCCGGGTGGTGGCCTACGGCGGGCGCGGCGGGGGCGGCCAGGGCGGTGCCTACCCGGGCGCCCCCGGCTACGGCCACAAGCGCAAGGGCCGCGGCGGCGGCGCCGCCGGCGGCGGCTACGGCGGCCTCGGCGCGCCCGGCGGCCCCGGCGGCGGCCCCGGCGGCCCCGGAGGCTACGACGACGGCGGCGGCGGCGTGGGCGGCGACTACGCCTACGCCCCGCCCGGCATGCAGGGCCGCCCCCCGGCCCTCGCCAAGGAGCTCGCCTACTTTGAGCGCGTCAAGGCCCGCCTGCGCAGCAAGGAGGCCTACCAGGACTTTCTGAAGTGCCTAAACCTGTTCGCCAACGACATCATCTCGCGCGGCGAGCTGGTCGCGCTCGCTCAGGACATCATCGGCCGACACCCCGACCTGATGGCCGGCTTCAACCAGTTTTTGCACCGGTGCGAGACCATGGACTCGTTCGACGCCGACCTGCGCGCCATCGCCGCGCACACCAAGGTGGGGCCCAAAGATCTGGCGCGCATCAAGGCGGCGTCGCTGCGCGAGAAGTACCTTACGAAACCGATCTCTGAGCTGGCCGCCGATCTTTGCTCGGACGACCGCTGCACCACCTCCTACGTGCGGTTTCCCCCCGGCGTCCCCCCCCTCAAGTGCAGCGGCCGCACCCCCCTGGGCGACGCCGTGCTAAACGACGCGTGGGTCAGCATCATCAGCGGGAGCGAGGACTACTCGTTCAAGCTGATGCGCAAGAACCAGTACGAGGAGGCGCTCTTCCGGTGCGAGGACGACCGCTACGACCTCGACATGACGCTCGAGCAGGGGCAGGCCGCAGGGCGGCAGCTGGTATCCATTATCAGCCAGTTCGAGGCGTGCGGCCCGCCCGGCTCGGAGGAGCGGGCGTCTTTTCGCATGCCCGAAGGAGGGCTGGGCCCAGTGCACATGCGCGCGATCGACCGCCTGTACGGCGACCAGGGGCCGCAGATGCTCGAGCACTTGCGGCGGGCGCCCGGCACGGCGGCGCCTGTCATCCTGGCGCGGCTGGAGCAGAAGGACGCCGAGTGGCTCAAGGTGCGCGCCGACATGAACGAGCTGTGGCGGCGGGTGTTCGCGCAGAACTACCACAAGTCGCTGGACCACCGGTCGTTCTACTTCAAGCAGGCGGACAAGAAGAACCTGCTGCCCAAGACCATGCTGGCCGAGGTGCGTGAGGCGGCCGAGCGCCGGCGCGCGGACGAGCGGTCGCTGGCGGCGCTGGCGGCGGGCTGCCCGCTGTCAGCCACGCTGCGGCCCGACCTCACGTATGGCTACGCGGGGGGCGCGGACGTGTTCGACGACGTGTACCAGGTGGCCATCTACGCCGTGGAGGAGATGCTGGGCGCCGACAGCCGCGACGCGGTGGTCCGGTTCTGGCACACGGTCGCCGAGCCGCTCTTCGGGCGGCGCGCCGACGCGCCCTACGTGCCCCTGCACCAGGCGGCGGGCACGGCCGCGGCCGGCGGCGAGGGTGACGACGCGGCGGCGGCGGCGCTGTCGGACGACGCGGACGAGAAGGCGGCGGCGGCGGCGGCGGGCGGGGACGCGACCATGACGGACGCGGCGCCGACGCCCGAGCCCGAGGAGGACCCGGCCGGCAAAAAGGACGAGGCCGACGCGGCGGCGGCGGCGGCGGCGAAAAAGGCAGAGGAGGACGAGGACGACGACGAGGAGGCGCAGGGCAGCGGCGCCAGCGCCGCCACCGAGTTTGCGACGTGCAAGCCGCTGTCGAGCCGCGCCAACGCCGAGGCGGGCCCCGCTTGGGCCTCGCGCATCACAGCGCTGCGCGCGGGCGCGGGCGGCGGCGGCGGCGAGGGAGGAGGAGCGGCGGCGGCCGGGGCGGCGGGGGCGGCGGCGGCGGCGACCGGCGTTGCCGGCGAGGGCGACCTGCCCGAGCAGCACGTGCTCTACGGCAACGAGCAGCTCTACTACTTCTTCCGCTACCACCGCCACCTCTACGACCGCCTCGCCGTCGCCCGCCGCTGCGCCCGCGAGCGCGCCCAGCCCGGCGGCACGGGGCCGCAGCACGGTGCCGCCGCGTCGACCGCGCCCGGCGCCGCCTCGAGCGACCCGGCCGCCGTGGCCGCCGAGGCCGAGCGGCTGCACGGCGAGTTCCTGGGCATGGTGCGGCGGCTGGTGGACGGCGACCTGGACAGCGGGGCGTTCGAGGACGAGACGCGCGCCCTGCTGGGGACCAACGCGTACGTGCTGTTCACGCTCGACAAGCTGGTCTACCGGCTGGTCAAGCACACGCAGCAGATGCTGGGCGAGGACGGCGGCGGCGGCGGCGGCGCGGGCGGCCCGGGCGGCGGCGCGGGCGGCGGCGGCATCGGCGGCGCGGCCACCACCAGCACGGGCCGGCTGCTCGACCTGTACCGCTACGAGCGCGCGCGGGGCTCGTCGGCCGTGGCCGACGACGTGTACCGCGCCAACGCGGCCGCGCTCCTGGGCCACGACGACAACGTGTTCCGGTTCGAGTTTGTCGAGGGCGTGCTGCCGCCGCCGCCAGGAAGCGCCGCGCACCTGGCGGCGACGGCGGCGCAGGCGCAGGCGCAGGCGCAGGCGGCGGCGCCCCTCGGGCTGGCGTCCTCGGACCAGCCGGCCGAGCTCGGCTCGTCGCTGCCCCCGGCGACCCCTCCGCCGCCAGAGGTGCTCGACGGCGCGCCCGTGGAGGACGGCCGGGCGGCGGCGGCCAACGGCGGCGCCCCCGGCGCGTCGGCGGCCGCCCCGCCGCCGCGGCCGCCGCTGCCGGGCGCCGGCACGCTCACGCTCCAGCTGCTCGACCCGGATCGCGGCGAGGCCCTGCCGCCCGTGCTCGACCCCGTGTTCGCCGACTACGTCTACCGCGAATTCGTGGGCCTGCCCGCGGGCCCCAACAAGGGCCGCGTCTTTCTGATGCGGTCGCTGCCGGGCGGCGCCGCCGCGCGGCCCGCCGCCCGGCAGGGCTTGCAGGACGCGCCCGACGCGGCCGTGGCCGCGTACGAAAAGGCGCTGTCGTCCGCCCTGCGGGGTGTGACGGTGGCCAACGGCCTCGAGTGCAAGATCAGCGCGGCCAACAGCAAGGTGTCGTACGTGCTGGACACGCAGGACGTCATGTTCCGGTCGCTGGCGGCGCGGGAGGAGGCGGCGCGCGAGGCGGCGGCGGCGCCAGCGGCGGCGGCGGGCAAAAAGGGCGGCAAAAAGGGGGCCGCGGCCGCCGCCGCCGCCGCCGCGTCGGCCGCAGCCGCCGGCGACGCGCGCGTCGCGCGCCCGGCGTTCCCCGGCGCCCGGAGGCTGGAGCGCTGGTCGGCCTTCTTGGCCAAGCGCGCGACCGAGATGGCCCCGCTCGTCGACATGCCCGGGGAGCTTCCCGCAGCCGCAGCGGCAGAGGCGGCGGCAGCAGCGGCGCCCGAGGAGCCGCAGCAGCAGCCGCAGCCCGACGCCACGGCGGCCGCTGCGGCGGCGCTCGCGGCGGCGGCCGCGGCGGCGGCGGCCGCGGCGGCAGCGGCGGCCCCTGCGGCAGCAGCGCCAGCGGCGGCCGAGGTCGCCGCCGCCCCGCCGCCGCCCGAGGTGGCGATGGCTCCCGCTGATGCCGCTGCTGCTACTGCCGCGCCCGCTGACGCCGAGGCCCCCGCGCCCGTGGCCACGGATCCGCCGCCCGCGGTTGAGGCGCCCCCCGGGGCGGCGGCGGCGGCGGGCGGCGGCGGCGGCGGCGCGCCCGCCAGCTAAGGACTCTCTCGATCGTCGTCCGCTTCGGAATTTCTCGCTCTCTCTCTCTTTCATTGCCTTCCATCCTTTCCTCCCCTCCTTGGACGACCGCCCTTTTTTCACACACACGCGCGCGCGCGCGCTTGACGACTCGACCGGTTCCCCCCTTTTTTGCCGCGCGCGGCGCTCCTCAAAACACACCAAAAACAAACCGACGCCGCCCCCTCCCTTGCGGAAACGCGCCACGTGTGTTGCGGCGACGAGCGCGCGCAAGCGCGCGCCCCCTTTCTATAGCCAAAAAAACAAACAACACCGCGAGCCCGCGCGCGCGGCCCCCACGTCTCGCGCGCGCGCGCCGCCACATTGCGGTTAGAGCATCACACAGAGCACGCACACACGCACGCGGGCGGCGGATCCGCCACGCATTTTGAAATGCAAACACTTAACATCCTTCCGCTCTTGTCGATTCGTTTCCATCTTGCGGGAAAAAAAAATAAGCGGCGGGCGGGCGCGTCTGGTTTCCCCGAAGCTGAAACATCATCCTAATCCTACTTCCCCTCTGCCTCCCCGGGCGTCCGCGTGTCCATGCTCAGCGCGTGCACGCCCCCGACCCGGATCTCCTCGTCCACGAGGCCGTACACCATCTGGTGCCTAGCCACCAGCCGCTTGCCCTCAAACTCGGGGCTGACGACGACGACGCGAAAGTGCGTCTCGGCGTCGGCGGCGCCGGACGGGTTGCCGCTGTGCCCCGCGTGCTTGTGGGACTCGTTGACGATGGTCAGGGACGTGGGGCGCAAGGCGGCCTCGAGCTTTCTGTGGTTTTCGTCTCCGGTCGTGTTTCGGTGTTCGGTGTTTCGTTTCCTTGGGTAAGACGCAGTGCCCCTGTGTGGTGTTTCGGGCGTCGCACGGCGGCGTCGCGCGTCGGCGCCGGCGGCGTCGGCGTCGGCGTCGGCGTCGGCGTCGGCCCCGCGCGCGCGAGAGAGGATAACCACCCCCGACTCACCTCCGCATGCTCGCGGCGATGGGCCCGCTGGCGCGCTCGGCCTGCGCCGACATCACGAAGCGCCGCGAGAGGGAGAGCATTCGAAGAGACGGGCGGAAGAGAGAGGGCTGGCTCGGCGGGTGATGATGAGGGGAAAGAGGGAGGGCAAGCGAGGTTGGCGCTGGCGGGTTCGTGAGAGTTGAGTACTCTGACGCAAGGCTGTGTGCGTCTGGAGTGTTGTAAAAAGAGAGGCGGCAGCTTGTGAGAGGAGACGCCCACCTCTTTCACTCTCAGGAGACGCCCACCTCTCTCGACAACCAAAAAGCCAGCTTTTCGAACGCCCCCTCCCCCCCCTATCGCAATCGGCGCCCCCCCCCTATCGCACGGACCGTGGACCCCACTTGGACGCGCTGTACAAGTCCGAGTCTGAATCACGCAGACCCCTCGACGACCCCCTCGTCAACGCGTTTCAGTCCGAATCCAAAAACACGAACACCGCAGCCTGCGATGGATGGCACGTGGCGGACCGCGCTCGAGAGTGTCGTGCCGGCCGTGGTCGTGCTCAAGTGAGTCGCTATTAGGCACATGGCGGGCAATTGAGCGCGCCATCGGCCCCCGTCGAGGCGCAGCATGGGCGGGGGAGAATCCTTCCTCCCCTCCCCCTCCGCCCCCTCCCCCCTCCCTTCGTCGCACACGCGCCCGCCGCAACCCCCCGCACGACTGGGCCCACCCCTATCCCCGCCGTCGCCCGGGCGTGTTCGGTCGGACCCGTGCCGATCGCAAGTTCCCGCGCGCGCCTCTTGAGTCGGCCACGCCTGGGCACCCAGAGGCGTTCGCCGAAGAGCGGCGCGCCGGCAGGCCGCTCCGTCCCGCCCCTCCTGCGGTCTGCGCGCGCGCGGCGCGCCCGCTCGCATCCCCGCCGTGCTGCCGCCCGACCCACAATCATCCCCCCCCCCCCCAAACCAAACAAAACAAAACAGGGTCACCCAAACCCGCGCCTTCGACACCGAGCCCGCGGGATCCTCCTACGCCACGGGCTTCGTCGTGGACGCCGCGCGCGGCCTGCTCCTGACCAACCGGCACGTCGTCACCCCGGGGCCCATCGTCGCCGAGGCCGTCTTTCTGAACCGCGAGGAGCTGCCCGTCTACCCCGTGTACGCCGACCCCGTGCACGACTTTGCCTTTCTGCGCTTCGACCCCTCGGCCCTCCAGTTCATGGCCGTGCGCGCCGTGCCGCTCGCGCCCGAGGCCGCGGCCGTGGGACTGGACATCCGCGTGGTCGGGAACGACTCTGGCGAAAAGGTTTCTATTCTTGCAGGCACCCTTGCGAGGCTGGACCGCGACGCCCCTTCCTACGGCCGCAAGGGCTACAACGACTTCAACACCTTTTACCTGCAGGCGGCGAGCGGCACAAAGGGCGGGAGCAGCGGGTCGCCCGTGGTCGACTGCTGGGGCCGGGCCGTGGGCCTCAACGCGGGCGGCAAGAACAAGGCGGCGTCCGCCTACTACCTGCCGCTGGAGCGCGTGGTGCGGGCGCTGTCGGCGCTGCAGGCGGCCATGCCTCTGCTGGCGCCGTTGGTGCCGCTGGTGCTGGCGGGGGGGGAGGAGGTGGGAGAGGGGGAGGGCAAAGGTGCGGCGGAGGAGAAGGGAAGGAGGCAGGAGGAGGACAAGGGGGGCGAGCAGCAGCAGCAGCAGGGGGAGCAGCATCAGCGGGAGCAGCAGCAGCAGCAGCAGCAGCGGGAGCAGCAGCAGCAAGTGGCGGCGGCGGCGGCAGCAGACGCCGCGCCGGGGCCCGTCGGCGAGGCCAACGCGGCCTCAGAGGCCGTCGCGGCGGCATCAGCAGAAGCAGCAGCAGCGGGCGAGGCGGATGGCGAGGAAGACGGAGGAGGAGGCGGCGGCGGCGGCAGTTGCGGCGGCGGCGGCGGAGGAGAGGCGGCGGCGGCAGAGGCGGCGGCGGCGGCGGCGCTCTCGGCCACCGCCGTAGCCGGCGACGGCGGCGACGGCGGCGGCAACGGCACCAACGGCAAGCCGCGCGGCGCCGCGGCCCCGGCCCCCCTGCCGCCCAAGTCGTGGCGCGCCTCGTGCGTGCCCCGCGGCGACCTCCAGACCACCTTTGTCTTCAAAGGGTTCGACGAGGTGAGGCGCCTCGGCCTCCGCACGGCGACCGAGGCGGCCGTGCGCGCGGCGCCCGGGCGCAGCCACGGCGCGCCCGGCGCGGCGAAGGGGGCCTCGCCGCCGCCGCGCGCGGTCGGCATGCTGCTGGTCGACTCGGTCGTGCCGGGCTCGCCCGCGGACGGCGTGCTCGAGCCCGGGGACGTGCTCGTGCGCGTCGGTGGCGCGGTGGTCACGCACTTCCTGCACCTGGAGGAGCTGCTGGACGCGGCCGCGGCGGAGCTGCCCGGGCCGGACGCGGACGCCGCCGCCGACGACGGAAAAGACAACGGCGCGGCCAAAGCGGCGGCAGCCAAAGCGGCGACGGCAGCAGCAGCAGCAGCGGCGGCGCCCGCCTCCTCCCCGGCCGCCCTCGCCCCCGCCCCCGCCGGCCTCGCCTCGCCCCCCGGCCGCGGCGAGGTCGACCTCGAGCTCGAGCGCGGCGGCGCCCCCTTCAAGGCGCGCCTGCGCGTCACCGACCTGCACGCCGTGACGCCGGCGGCGCTGCTCGAGGTGGGCGGCGGCAGCGTGCACGCGCTGTCGTACCAGCAGGCGCGCAACCACCGCGCCGCGGTCGGGTCCGTGTTTCTGGCGGAGCCGGGTTACATGCTGGGCCGGGCGGGGGTGCCCAAGCACGCGGTGGTGACGTCGCTCGGCGGGCGCGCCACGCCCGACCTGGCCGCCTTTGCCGCGGCGCTGAGGGCGCTGCCGCACGGCGCGCGCGCGCCCCTGGAATATTTGTCTTTCGGCGACCGGCACCGGCGCAAGGCGGCCATCCTGCAGATGGACCGGCAGTGGTACGGCGCCCCCCTGTACTGGACGCGCGACGACGCGGGCGGGTGCTGGCACGCGACGGCGGACTGGCCGCCGGGCGCCGAGGTGGCGCCGCTGCCGCCGCCCGCGGCCGCCGTGGCCGCCGCGCAGGCCAGGGAGGCGGCGGCGGCGGCCAAGGCCAAGGCGGCGGTGACGGCGGCGGCGGTCGTGGTGGCGGTGGCCGCGGCGGCGGAGGACGGGGACGTGGCGATGGCGAAAGGGGAACACGTGGTGGCGGCGGCGGCGGCGGAGCAGGAGGCGGGGCAGGAGGCGCCCAAGCGCCGCAAGCGCAGCAACGGCGGCGCAGCGGCAGCCGCCGCCTTGGCCTCCCCGCCGCCGCCCCCGCCCCGCGCCAGCGGGCGCCGCGGCGCCCGCCCCGCCGCCGCCGCCCCCCCCTCCGAAAAGCCCCCCAACGGCGTCCACCCCAGCGCGCACCTCTTCCCCGAGGAGGCGGAAGGCGCCGCCGCCGAGGCCGCCGCCGCCGCAGCCGCCGAGCGCGACGGCGACGACGAGGAGCCCCGCTCCCACCCGAGCGCCGGCGCCGCCGCCGCCCCCGGCGACGCCGCCCACGACGCCCGCGACGCCGAGGAGCGCCGCCGGCTGGACGCCGAGCAGCGCGACCTCGACGCCTACGAGCGCCGGCTGCGCGCCTCGCTCTGCCTGATCGACGCCGACGTGCCGCTCGTGGCGCTGGCCGACGGCGTGCACTCGCGCTCCTTCGCCGGCAACGGCCTCGTGGTCGCGCACGACCCAGTTGCGGGAGGGCTCGGCCTCGTGCTGGTCGACCGCAACACTGTCGCCGTCGGCCCCTCGGACGTGAACCTGACCTTCGGCGCCCACCCGGCCGAGGTCGCCGGCACCGTGCGCTTCTTGCACCCGCTGCACAATTTCGCGGTGGTGTCCTACCGCCTGGCGGACCTGCCGCCCGAGGCCCTGCACCGGGTGCTCGCGGCCGAGCTGCTGCCCTGGCCACGCCTGCGCCGGGGCGAAGGGGTGCGGCTGGTCGGCCTGACCAAGCACCTGCGTGTGATGCAGCGGCGGTCGACCGTCACAAACGCGACGGCGGCGCTGACGCTGTCGGGCGCCGAGGTGCCGCGCTTCCGCGCCGTGCACGAGGAGGTCGTGCGCCTGGACCAGGACTTTGGCGCGACGTTCAGCGGCGTGCTGGCCGACGACCGCGGGCGGGTGCGCGCGCTGTGGGGCAGCTACTCGGAGCAGGTCGACAAGGAGGAGCGCGAGTGGTGCGCGGGCCTTCCGATCGGCGTCGCCGCGCCGTGGGTGGCGCGGCTGGCGGCGGCGGCGCGCGCGGGCGGCGGCGGCGCGCTGCGGCCGCCGCGCGTGCGCGTGCTGGACGCGGAGCTCGAGGCCGTGCTCCTGAGCAAGGCCGCGCAATTCGGCCTGCCCGCCGAGTGGGTGTCGCGCCTGGACACGCTCGACCCCGAGCGCAGGCAGGCGCTGCGCGTCCGCTCGACGGTCGCGGCGTCGCCCGCCTCGGCGGCGCTGCAGTGCGGCGACTACGTGCTCGCCGTGGACGGGCGGCCCATGACGAGCTTCCCGGACGTGGAGGAGGCCATCACGGCCGCCGGGGCGCGCGACGACGCCGAGCGCTCGGTCGTCGGCGATGGCGACGGCGCCAACGGCGCGGGTGCGGCGACGCCAAACGGCAAGGCGGCGGCGGCGGCGGCGGCGGCGGCGGCGGCGGCGGCCAACGGCGGCGACGGCGGCGGTGCCAAGGCCGTCGGCGGCCGCGGCGGCCGACGCAGCGCGTCCGCTCCTGCCCCTGCTACCGCTCCTGCTACCGCCGGAGGCAAGCGCCGCCGCGGCTCCAGCAAGGCCGGCGCCCTCAATGCTGCTGCCGCCGCGGAGGCCGCCGTGGCCGCGGCGGCCGCCATCGCCGTCGAAGCCATCGCCACCGCCGCCGCCGCCGCCGCCAACGGCGCCGACAGCCCGGCCGCCTCCGCCGACAGCCTGGCCGCCGCCGGCCCCTCGTCCGCCTCGCCCTCCCCGCCCCCCGCCCGCCCGCCCACCGTCACCCTCACCATCTTCCGCGCCGGCGCCGACCCCGCCGCCGACCCTGCCGCGCCCCCGGGAGGCGGCGGCTGCGTCAACGGCGGCGGCCCCGGCGCTGGCAGCGGCCCCGCCGGCGGCGGCCCTGGCGGCGCGGGCGTGCGCGACGTCGCCTTCGAGCTCGGCGAGGAGGACGGCATGGGCACGCGGCGGCTGGTGCACTGGGGCGGCGCGCAGCTGCAGGCCCCGCACCGCGCCGTGCGCGAGCTCGGCTTCCTGCCCGCGGCGGGCGCCGGCGTCTACGTCTCGCGCTGGCACCACGGCTCGCCCTCGCACCGCTACGGCCTCTACGCGCTGCATTGGATCCTGGACGTCAACGGCACGCGGACGCCCGACCTCGACGCCTTTGTGCGCGTGGTGGCGCCGCTGCGCGACGGCGACTTTGTGCGCGTGCGTGTGTGCCACCTGGAGACCGCGCAGCAGCGCGTGCTGACGCTGCGGGTGGACGCGACCTACTGGCCGACGTGGGAGCTGCGGCTGGACCCGGCGACGTGCGCGTGGCAGCGGGTGGCGCTCGAGGGAGGCGGGGGAGAGGCGGCCGAGGGCGGCGGCGGCGGGGCGGACCGCGGCGGGGGCGGCGGCGACGGCGCGGCCGCGGAAGCTGCGGCGGCGGCGGCAGCAGCGGCCGCAGCTCCCGTCGCGACGGGGCCCGCCAGCAGCGAGGACGCCTGATATGACCTCTCTTGTCTCTTCCCCCCCCACACAAAATGTCGGGCCTGCTTTGCTCTCCGTTTCGAGTCCTTTTGGCACGTGCTCGATTACATTTATTAGAAACGAAGGGCGGCGCAACTATTTCAGCGCGCGCCCTCCTCTCAACGCCCGCCGACGACGACGACGACGACGACGACCAAGTGTGATATGAAAAACCCCACTGTGCTCGTACTGATGCTCCCTGCGGTCGGCAGCTGCTAATGCTTCCGACTTTGGCGCGTGCAGATGGTCCAACCTCCGCCCACGCTCACGATTGCTGCGGCTGCTGCGGGTGCTGCTGCTGCTGCTGCTGCTGCGCCCGCTGCCTCGGCTGCCGCTCCTCGAGCGCCGTGCGCGCCTCCTGCTCCAGCACGCGCCGCGCCGCCAGGGGCAGGTGCGCGTACTTCTCCCGCAGCATCAGCACCACGGGCGGCGCCTGCTCCGCGTCCTCGGCCGACCACGGCCGCGCGCGCGCCACGCGCGCCCGCCGCGCCGCGTGCTCGGGCGCGGGGCCCGCCGCCGGCCGCGACCACGCCGGCGCCGGCCGCGCGGGCCTCAGCTCCCCCTCCCGGTCCACCAGCTCCACGAACGCCATCTCGGCCGCGTCGCGGTCCCGCCTGCCCGCGCGCAGCACCCGCGTGTACCCGCCCGGCCGGTCGGCGTACCGCTCGGCCAGCGACGTCAGCGCGACGTGCCGCTCGCGCTCGGTCCGCACGTTGGCCTCGACGCGGCGCTCGGAGGTCTTGTCCCCCCTCTTTGCCCAGGTGATGACTCGATCGGCGAGCTTGCGGAGCTGCTTGGCGCGGGCGAGGGTGGTCTGGATGCGCTCGTGCTGCAGCAGCTGCGTGACCATGGTCCTGTTTGTTGTTTTGGTTGTCGTTAGGTGTTTTGGGTGGGCGGCGGCGGCGGCTGAAGGGTGAGGAGAGGGGGAGAGAGGGACAGGGAAGCGTCTCGCACGCGCCCGACAGCCGCACCTGAGCATCAGCTTCCGGTGGCTCGTACTCCTCCCGAGCTTCTTGATCTGCGTCATCGTCACCACCCGCGCGCGCGCGCGCGCGTGAGAGGGGGAGGGGCGCCGCGAGTGATGGAGGGGAAGAGGAGGGAGGAGAGAGGGTTGGGCTTTCACGCGCCTCGAAAGAGCGATTCAGGCGGTCGTAATCGGGCGGGTGTTGTGATAGTCGTCGCGAGGTGGGCTTGTGGGTGTGTGGGCCGGAGGCCGAGGAGAGGACGCCCGCTCAAGAGCGGCGATCGCGGCCGCCGACGAGTCGTCCCGACGACGCCGTCGAGCGCGCGCGCGCCGTCCGCCCGACGCCGACAACGACGCTGCATTGGCCGGTCGCTCTCTCTCTTAACAACACTAAACCAATCGACCACAATCCAACCTCAATAAGTGCACAGTACATCCCATGACGGAGGAGCAGGATCATCGAGCCCCTCTCCCCCTCGGCGTCCGCTCGACGAACGAGACCTGCTTCCTCGGCGCCATCCTCACGGCCCTCGCGGCGTCGCCCGTCGCCGTGGCCTACTTTGGCGCCCTCGCGCAGGCCATCCGCGCGACCGACGGTGACGCAGCCCACGACGACGACGACGACGACGACGAGGACGGCCGCGCCAATGGCGGCGGCGCCCCCCTGGCCCTCGCCGTCGCGGATGCGGTGGCGCGGCTGTCGTCGCCGCCGCTGCCCCTGGGAAAAGAAAACGGGGGGGGGCCTCTTGATCCTTCGGGTGTGATCGCCGCCCTGTCCCGGCACCACCGCGCCTTTGCGCACGCGGGGCGCCACCAGGACGCGGCCGAGGCGCTCGAGGCCATGTGCGGCGCGGCGGCGGCCGAGGCGCGCGGCTGGCTGCGGGCGAAGGTGGCGCCCGTGCTCTCGGGGCTGGCCGCGGTGCTGCCGAGCGATGGCGGCGACGACGGCGACGACGACGAGGAGGACGACTACGACGACGAGACGGGAGGGGCGGCAGCGCCGGCGCCCTCTGCGCCCCTGCCGCAGCGGCTGCCGCCGGTGCCGACAGCGCCGCTGCAACGCGCGCCGTCCCTGTCCGAGGCCGCGAGTGCCGCAGCAGCAGCAGCAGCAGCAGCGGCAGCAGCCGCAGCAGCGGCAGCAGCAGCAGCAGCAGCAACGGCGGCAGACGCCAGGGAGGATTGGCAGCAGCAGCCGTTGCCACCGCCGCCGCCCGCACTGCCGCTCCTGGCCTACTGGCGCAGCCTCGCGTCCCCGCCGCTCGACGGACAGCTGCTGCACCTGCGCGTCTGCATGGCCTGCGGCAACAGGGCCGAGCGCGCTCTCGTGCCCTTCGCCGTGCTGCCGCTGCCCGTGCCAGCGGCCGCGGACGGCCTCGGCGGCGCGGGCGCTTCGGCCTCAGTCGCCCTCGCCGTGCGCCCGGGCGCCCGGCTCGACGACTGCCTGCGCTTGTTCACGGCGCAGGAGCTCATCCCGGGCGTGCGTTGCGCGCGCTGCGACCTGCGCCGCGCCCTGGCCGGGGCGCGCCGCCTCGCCGCCGTCCTTCCACCGCCGACCGCTGGCCAGCGGGCCGCGCGGGACGAGCTGGCGGCGCTGGCCGGGGAGGGGCCGGGCGGCGGCGCGGCGGCGGGGCCGCTGGGCGACGGCGACGTGGTCGACCTGCGCGCCCTCGCGCGCCGCGCGGGCCTGCCGCTCGGGCTCGGCGCACGAGGGGGAGGGATGGGCCGCGGCGGCGGCGGCGCAGTCGCCGCCGCCGCTGCTGCTGCTGCTTTGGTCGGCGGAAGACAGAGCGACAACGGCGGCGGCGGCGGCGGCGCGAGCGGCGGCGGCGGCGCGAGCGGCGGCGGCGGCGCGGGCAGCAGCTGCCTGCGACAGACGGTCATCTGCCGTGCCCCCCCGGTCCTTGCGCTACAGCTCATGCGCGCCCGTCCCGGGCAGCAGAAGCTCCACGGGCGCGTCTCCTACCCGCCCCTTCTCGACCTCGCTGGCTATGTGCTGGCCGGCGAGGAGCGCGCGGCGGCGGCGGCCGCCGCCGCGGCCGCGGGCGATGCTGCAGCGGCGGCCGCGGCCCCCTCCTTGCTGTACGCGCTGGTCGCCGTGGTGCAGCACCTGGGCCTGGGCACGGTTCACGGGCACTACGTCACGTACCGGCGCGTCGGCGGCGGAGGAGGCGGGCTGTTGCTGGGGTCGTTTGGCGGCGGCGGCGGCGGCGGCAGCGGCGGCGGCGGCGGCGGGTGGGTGCGCGCCTCGGACGAGCGTGTCGACCGCTGCTCCGAGGCCGAGGCCCTGGGCGCCGACGGTGCCGCGCTGCTGCTGTACGAGCGCGTCGACCTCTTTGGCGCGGGCGGCGCGCCCCCGCTCGTCAGCCCCGGCGCACGACGATGAAGGACAGCGGCGGCGGCGGCGGCGGCAAGGGGCGATCGGCGGTGCCGCTGGGCCGCCGCGCTCGCGCTGCCGCCGCTGCTGATGTCGCCGCCGCCGTCCGCCGAGGCAGGCTTGCCCCGGTAGCCGCCAGTCCTACCGGGCGCGTCCCCGTGAGCGACAATTGCGGCGCGAGGGGGGCCCGGCGTTGCAGAGGAGGCGCCGCGGCCGCCGCCGCTTCTGCTGCTGCTGCTGCCGCTGCCGCTGCCGCTGCCGCTGCCGCTGCCGCTGCTGCTGCTGCCGCTGCCGCGGCCATTTGCATCTGCTCGTCCAACGCCTGCTGCAAGCGCGCCGCCGCCACCGCTGCCGTTTCCGCCGACGCCGATCGCCGCAGGGGACGCGAGATCAGCCCCGGGGGCTTTTTGCGGGCGGCGGCGGCAGCGGCGGCATCGGGGAGTGACGGTCGCTGCTGCTGCCGGGGCGGCTGCTGCTGCAGAGAGGAGGAGAGCGGCAGGGCGCCGAGCACGGCCACGGCCCCCGCCCCGTTGAGCAGGCACTGCCCGGCGGCGGCCAGCGCGGCCTCTTGCATGCTCAGGGCAGCGTCGAGGTCGACCGGGCGCCAGGGCGGCGCAGACGGGTCAGGACTCTGCCACCAGCACATGTTTTTTTTTTTTTTGACTTTTTTTGAGGCGCGACAGATACAGCGTCTTCTTTCGGATTTGGCGGCGGACCGAGTTTTCGGAAAGAGGGGCACTGTCGTTCGGCGGACCAAGACCAGGTCTATGTGTGTGACGCCGGGAACGAACAACGCGAGTGGTTTTCGGGGTGGGGGGGGGAGAGAGGATTGCGTCGGTCCTGCGACAGCGCCGCGAGCGAGCGAGCGAACCAGAAAACCCGCCTTTCCTTTTTTGCCCACGCGCCAATTCCCTTTCCCGTGCGCGCCTCTCACTCCCGGTCACAGGCCGACGCTATGAACTTGGTCATAGTGACGATCTTTCCTCATCTCTCACTCCTCGCCGCTGCCGCCCGACCCCGTGGCCTCGCCCTCCCCGCTCTCGCTCTCGCTTGTGCTCGCGCTCTCGCGGCCATCGCTGCCGCCGCTGCTGTCCGCCAGGCCGCCCAGCTCCCGCTCGAGCGCCTCCAGGCGCGCGCGCCGCCCCAGCAACCCCCGCTCGGCCTCCCGCAGCTCGCGCACGTCCAGTGACAGGCCGACGAGGGCCTCGTGCGCGCGCCAGTCGTGGGCCAAGGGGGGCCTCGCGCCGTGTGGCGTGCGCAGCCGCAAACGGTGCCACGCGGGCCGCGTAGCGCGTCCGCAAGGGGGCGCCCGCCGACAGAAGCTCGCCGATCAGCTCGGCATGCCATGACCGGTCAAGATCATTCCCGATGATGTAGTCGATCGCGCTCCAGCCACCCTCGTAGACGGCCCGCCGCGTCTCAGCGGATGAGCGGCGAAAGATCTCGAGCGTCAGGTCGCGGCGGTCGGCCGTTGAGCGCGAGTATTTAATGGCGTGCATCAAAGGCGTCCAACCATATCCGCCGATCGTGTCGACCGAGACGCCGCGCTCGATCAGCCGCCGCAGCCCCGCGAGGTCGTTGCCTCGCACGCAAAAGCTGACGGCCCAAAACCAGTCACCGTCCCCCGCCTCGGCGCCGTTCTCGAGCAAAAGGCAGAGCAGGTCGTAGCGCTGCAGCCGAAACGCGGCACGCAGCGGCGTCTCACCATTTGCACCTGCCTGGTCGACGGCCGCTGACGAACGACTGCGCTCGATCGCGCGCCGCACCTCGGCGACGCTCCCGCCCGCCGCGATCGCGCGGTAGACGCGGTCGTCGGCGTTGCTGAAGGGGCGCCGCCGGCCGCCGACGTCGACATTGTGCGTGCTTGTTGTTGCGTTAACTTGACTTGTGCGGTTCAGGACGAGCAGGGGACAATCGGACGCCTGGAATGTGGTGAGTACAACAAC
>Ga0105053_10004866_pt1 | contig 19452 bp, 16 predicted proteins | sample BON01_FD_78093 | JGI IMG/M metagenome (GOLD analysis project Ga0105053, IMG submission 78093) | Freshwater microbial communities from Lake Bonney liftoff mats and glacier meltwater in Antarctica - BON-01 | ecosystem: Environmental > Aquatic > Freshwater > Ice > Glacier meltwater | place: Lake...
GCCGCGCCAGCGGCGTCTGTGTCCGCCCGTAGCGATGCCGCGCCAGCGGCGTCTGTGTCCGCCCGTAGCGATGCCGCGCCAGCGGCGTCTGCGTCCGCCCGTAGCGATGCCGCGCTAGCGGCGTCTGTGTCCGCCCGTAGCGATGCCGCGCTAGCGGCGTCTGCGTCCGCCCGTAGCGATGCCGCGCTAGCGGCGTCTGTGTCCGCCCGTAGCGATGCCGCGCTAGCGGCGTCTGTGTCCGCCCGTAGCGATGCCGCGCCAGCGGCGTCTGTGTCCGCCCGTAGCGATGCCGCGCTAGCGGCGTCTGCGTCCGCCCGTAGCGATGCCGCGCTAGCGGCGTCTCCATTTTCCCGAAGGGCGCACTCTTTTCTCGTGATTCTCGCTCTGGCGGTCACCGCTTGCACGGCTCAGGAATCCCCCGAGCCGAGCACCTTCACCGTCGTCACCTACAACGTCGAAAACCTCTTCGATGTCGATGATGTGGCTATGTTTGACGATTATAAAATGGACGGCGATACCGATCCGAATGGTTATACCCGCCGGAAGTTTCAAACCAAGTTGCAAAATATCGCTGCCGTTCTGAAAACCGTCAACGACGGCGAGGGACCCGAAGTCATCCTCTTTCAAGAGCTGGAGGCCGACTTTACGCCTGACTCCACAGTGACCGATTTCGATGCCTTTCTTGAAGAGCACAAGGGCCAGACCATCGCATCGATGCTAGGGGAGGCGTGGTTAGCAGACTACGCGGGCTACCCCTCGGCCGCTTGGTTGCTCAAGGCTTTGACCGACGAGGGACTTGCTGGCTACGAGATCGCAACAGTGCCGTCCCGCGGTATGGACTCCGGCGTCGCCCATACCAATGCCGTCTTTTCCAAGTTCCCCATTCGAAGTGTCAAACGACATCCTTTAGTGCGCGCGCGCGACATTATCGAGGCCGAGCTTGATGTGCAGGGCACCCCGCTTTACGTTTATGTTAACCACTGGAAATCCGGCGCTTCAAATCTCAAGCTTGAGCCGATCCGCGTCGAAAACGCAAAGGTGCTGCGCGGCCTGATCGATGCGAAACTCGCTGCCGATTCGCAGGCCGACATCATCGTCGCGGGCGATCTTAACTCGCACTACAACCACTCCCTCCTTTTTTCTGAAATGGAAACCGGCATCAACGACGTGCTCGGCTCCGCAGGTGACGAAAGCTTTAGCCAGAACGATCTCTACAACCTCTGGTTCGAGTTGCCATCCGAATTGCGCTTCTCCGAGGTTTGGCGCGGTCATCGCGGTACCCTCATGCACATGCTGCTCACTCGTGGCCTCTACGACGATTCCGGGATCAGCTATATCGACGGCAGCTACGACAAGCTCGTGATCCCCGGTCTCAATGCCGACGCCATCGGCCGTCCGATCAAGTGGAACTCCGCCGGCGACACTGGCAGCGGTGTTTCGGATCATTCTCCGATCTATGCTCGATTCAAAGTGGGTGCTTTCGAGGCTTCAGCAGAGTTGAGTCGCGGAGACGACGCGCCCGATTTCGAGCGCGAGCTAAATGTTTCCGATTACCTAGGCACGCTCAACTTGTCAGATGGCAGTTTTCTTAATGCTTTGAGCGATACTGAACTCGCACCCTATGTGGCGCATCTCTACACCGTCGAAGCCACCGTAATCAGCATCAAGCCTCTCCGCATCCAAGTCGGCGAGCGCGTCTGGCCCGCTTATTATAGCAACCCCAGCATGATCGAAGAGGGCGGGCTACCTGCTTACCAGAAAAGCAACGAAGGCAAAGTCCGCCTTATCGTGCAGCCCAATTTCTATTACGGCAAAAGACAGCTCATTATCGAAGACATCCTCGGTGAGTGGTCGCCCCCTGAGTAGCGGGAGCATCCTGCTCCCGTATGGCGGGAGCAATGGAGCTGGAAGCTCCAGCCACATTATCTGAGTAGTGGGAGCATCCTGCTCCCGTAGGCGGGAGCAATGGAGCTGGAAGCTCCAGCCACATTATTTGAGTAGTGGGAGCATCCTGCTCCCGTATGGCGGGAGTAATGGAGCTGGAAGCTCCAGCCACATTATTTGAGTAGTGGGAGCATCCTGCTCCCGTATGGCGGGAGCAATGGAGCTGGAAGCTCCAGCCACATTATTTGAGACCAGTAAGCGCAATGCCCGCCTTCTCTAGGTCGGCGCCGCTCGGGGCTTGGTAGGTGCTCAGCCCAAACTCAGGTAAGATCGATAGAAAGTGGTCGAAGATGTCACCTTGGATGTCTTCGTAGCTGGCCCAGGCGGTGTCGTTGGTAAACACGTAGATCTCTAGTGGCATCCCTTGCGCACCGGACGTCAACTGGCGGACGAGCAGTGTCATGTCCTGGCGGATTTTCGGGTGCTTGCGCAAGTAGGCCACGCAGTAAGCGCGAAAAGTGCCCACGTTGGTTAGGCGGCGCCCGTTGATCAGCTCGGAGAGCTCTTCGCCCACGCCATCGTTGTATTTTTGGATCTCGTCGAGCTTCGCTTCGAGGTAGGGGCGCAGTAGGCGGATGCGCTTGCAACGTTCTAGCAGTTCCTTGTCGGCAAATTGAATCGTGCGCATATCAATGTGCAGGGTGCGCTTGATCCGCCGGCCACCAGCCTCGCTCATGCCTCGCCAGTTTTTGAAGGAATCTGTGATGAGTGCATAAGTGGGCACCGTGGTAATGGTCTTATCCCAATTCTGTACTTTCACCGTGGTCAGCGAGACATCGATCACATCGCCATCCGCGCCGCGGTTGGGCATTTCGATCCAGTCGCCCACCATCACCATGTTGTTCACGGACAGTTGGAAGCCTGCCACCAGACCGAGGATCGCATCCTTGAAAATTAACAGCAGAATCGCAGTGACCGCACCCAGACCTGAGAACAGCACGAGGGGCGATTTATTTATAATGGTAGAGAAGACGAAGACTAGGCCTATCAGGTTGATCACTAGCTTGGCCGCTTGGACAAAACTCTTGGCGGGGAAGCGCTTGCCAGCAGGGCCACGTTCCCAAAGTGCACGCATGAAGTTCAGCACGCCATCAATCACGAAGAGGATGATGACAATCAAGTAGGTGTTCACGATCAGCTTCAACAGCTTCGCGATCTCTGGGGATTCAGTGAAGATTATAGATGCGAAGAAGCTAATGATCACCGCTGGCACGATGTGCGAGAAACGCACGATGACCTTGTGCTCGATCAGTAGATCATCCCAAGCGATCGAAGTTTTCTTAATAATCGGATGAATCACGTAAGCGATGAAACGCTTCGTCACAAAGTTAGCCAGCATCGCGAAAATAATGAGATACAGCCCCGCAACCAATAAGCCGAGTATGCTGGCTGTGCCTACATTTATATTATATTGTTGGAGCCAAGCGCTAATAATTTCAGGAGTCATGCTGTAGACTGTTGGCGATACTTTCGGTGCCTGCAACTATGTTTGTAGCGATGCGACGTCAGTCGCGTCCCCGTCCTGCTGGGAGAGGCCGCTAGCGCGGCATCGCTACATCTGTGACGAATGGCTTGCCATTCAGCCGCATCGAGTCGAAATGGAGTCATGCTCACCAAACCTTTACTGATCGCATGTTTGCTAAGCCTGCTTCCTATCTGCTACGGCTATGCTCAGAGCGATGCCTACGCGCTGCAACACGTCTTGCAGCGCTATACCGAGTCCTATGGTGGTTTTCGTGATGCGGATGCCTTGTCGTCGCTGAGTGTGGAGGGCACGATTGAGCAGAATGGGCAGAAATTTGATTTTTTAATGCGTAAAAAGCGTCCTTATTCGATGCGCTACCGTCTATCGAATGAGTCGAATAGCGTGATCAGCGGATACAATGGTTCTCAAGCATGGATGCGCACAGAAACGAATGGCCTGACATCTACTAAATCAATCGACGGTGAGGGAGAGCGTGCTTTGCGTGAACAAGCCCGTTTTGATAGTCCGCTGTTTCGCCACTCGGAGAAGCGTGAGAATACGCTCGAACTCGTCGAGCGGGCGACACTTGACGATCGCAGTGTCTATGTTATCGAGGTAATTAAGCCCGGTAGCGATGTCAGCCGATACTATTTAGATGTGGCCACCGCACACCTTGTCCGTGTGGATCAACTGGATGCCGATGGTGAGATTCGCTTACAAACTCTCTACCGCGACTACAGGGATGTGGAAGGTTATCCCTTTGCGCATGAAATCGAAACACGTGTCGCCAGCAAAACGCTCTCCTTGGCCAAGATCAACACAATCGAAGTTAACCCTGGGTTACTTAGTTTCTATTTCCAGAAACCAAATCGTTAGGCGGCCGGCGAATTGTTCCATCTGCAGATAAAGTCGAAAAGTCCTCTCGCTAACGGCCTTCTTTATTATCTGTGTTTACCTGTCCCTCCGTGGTTAAAAAAAAGCCCTTCCGAATGAACGGAAGGGCTTTTGCTTCAGATTATATCTAGTTCAGACTACGCAAGCGCAGCTTGTGCGGCAGCCAGACGTGCAACTGGCACGCGCGGTGGCGAGCAGCTGACGTAGTCGAGGCCTACGTCGTGGAAGAACTTGATGGAGGCGGGATCGCCCCCGTGCTCGCCACAGATGCCGAGCTTCAGATCCTTCTTGGTGCTACGACCCTTCTTGACGCCGATTTCAACAAGCTGACCCACACCCGCCACATCGATCGATGCGAATGGGTTTTGTGGAAGGATGTCGAGATCCTTATACTTGCCGAGGAAGGAGCCAGCGTCGTCGCGGCTCATGCCGAGACCGGTCTGCGTGAGGTCGTTCGTGCCGAAGCTGAAGAACTCTGCGGTTTCTGCAATCTCATCGGCGGTCAAGGCGCCACGAGGCACTTCGATCATGGTGCCGACGAGGTATTTGAACTTAACCTTCTTCTTTTCCATGACTTCAGCAGCTACGCGGTGAACCACGGCGACTTGATTCTTGAGCTCGTCGGCAAACCCAACGAGAGGAATCATGACTTCGGGGATCACTTTGATTGGCTTCTTCAGCTTGTAGCAAGCAGCGGCGGCTTCGAAGATCGCGCGAGCCTGCATTTCGGTGATTTCCGGATAGGAGATACCGAGACGGCAACCACGGTGACCCAACATGGGGTTGGCTTCGTGGAGGGCGTGCACGCGGTTCGAGATCACATCGACATCCACGCCGAGTGAGTTCGCTAGCTCGCGCTTGGAAGACTCGTCGTGAGGAAGGAACTCGTGCAGAGGTGGGTCGAGCAGACGCACGGTGACAGGAAGACCCCCCATTGCCTTGAAGAGACCGGTGAAGTCCTTGCGTTGGAAGGGCAGAAGCTTCTTAAGTGCCTTGCGGCGCTCATTCTCGTCGGAAGCGAGGATCATCTGACGCATGTAGGTGATGCGGTCGCCTTCGAAGAACATGTGCTCTGTGCGGCAAAGTCCGATACCTTCGGCACCGTATGCAATTGCGGAAACAGCTTGCTCAGGGGAGTCGGCATTGGTGCGGACACCGAGCTTACGGTGCTTGTCGGCCCACTTCATGACTTGGTCATACATTTGGTAAGTGTAGCTGTCCTCAGCCTTGAGCTTACCGTTGAGGACTTGGTCGACTTCGGAAGGTGCGGTGGGGACGGAACCTGCAAAGATTTCACCAGTGGTGCCATCGATGGAGATGTCGTCGCCGTTTTTGAATACTTTATTGCCGATGGTGAGTGTTTCGGCGCCGTATTTGATAACGACTTCCGCAGCGCCACAAACGCAGACCTTGTTCATTTGACGAGCAACGAGTGCTGCGTGCGAGGAAACACCACCACGAGAGGTGAGGATACCTTCGGCAGCGATCATACCACGAAGATCTTCCGGCGTGGTTTCCACACGGCAGAGGATCGCACGGCCACCTTTGGCAGCGACTGCTTCCGCTTCAAGCGCAGTAAAGCAGATCTTACCCGCAGCGGCACCAGGGCCGGCTGGAAGACCTTTAGTCAGCACCTTTGCCTTCTTCACCGCAGCTGGGTCGAAGACCGCAACGAGGAGCGAAGAGATCGAGTCGGCTGGGATCTTCTTAAGGGCTGTCTTTTGGTCGATCAGTTTTTCCTTAACAAGCTCCACGGCGATACGAACAGCGGCGAGGCCGGTGCGCTTACCGTTACGTGTTTGCAGCATCCAGAGTTTGCCGTTTTCAACGGTGAACTCGAAGTCTTGCATGTCCTTGAAGTGTTTTTCGAGCTTCTTGCGAACAGCTTCGAGGTCAGCGTGTGCCTTTGGCATCTCTTCCTGGAGCTTGGCAATGGCATTGGGTGTGCGGATACCCGCCACAACGTCTTCACCTTGTGCGTTGATGAGGTATTCGCCGTAGAAGACTTTCTCACCGTTGGCAGGGTCGCGAGTGAAAGCAACACCAGTGGCGCAGGTGTCACCCATGTTGCCGAAGACCATCGCTTGAACGTTCACAGCGGTGCCCCATGCAGCAGGGATGTTGTATTTCTGGCGGTAAAGGGTGGCACGCTCATTCTGCCAAGAGTTGAAGACTGCACCGACAGAGCCCCAGAGTTGCTCGTAGGCATCTTGAGGGAAAGCGGAACCAGTGCGTTGCTTGATGATGTCCTTATAGCGCTTGATCAGCTCCTGGAGGTTTTCAGCCGTGAGTTGGTTGTCGAATTCAACGCCGACTTCGCTACGAAGCTTTTCCAGTGCTCCTTCAAAGGGGCAGTGGTCGTTTTCATTGACGGCCTGCACACCCATGACGACGTCGCCATACATTTGGATGAAGCGGCGGTAGCAATCGTAAGCGAAGGCTTCGTTGCCGGCTTCGGCTGCGAGAGCCTTCACGGTCTTGTCGTTAAGACCGAGGTTCAAAATGGTGTCCATCATGCCAGGCATGGATTCACGGGCACCGGAACGAACGGAAAGAAGCAGAGGGTTTTTATCTGCACCGAGCTTCTTACCGACTTCCTTCTCAATTTGAGCGACAGAAGCTTTAACTTCATTCTCAAGTGTTACGGGGTACTGGCGACCGTTGTCATAGAAGTAAGTGCAGACTTCGGTGGTGAGTGTGAAACCAGGAGGGACGGGGAGGCCGATACGGGCCATCTCTGCGAGATTGGCACCCTTACCGCCGAGGAGTTCCCTGAGTTTTGAGCTGCCGTCGGTTTTCTTACCGAAATCGTAGCTGTATTTTACCGCTGTTGCGCTGTTGCGCTTAACGGCCTTCTTGGTGGCTTTTTTTGCTTTTTTAGCTGGCATAAGATTACGACCTTTTTGTGGATCGAGTTGTGATAATTTCCGCTACCAGACGGCAGCGAAGTTTGAGAAAGTTGGTAGCAAAGGCTTTTACCGCTGCCTGTCAATGGATTAGCATCTTGGATTGATAAAGTGGATGTAATTATGTGCGCAGGGTTAAATTCGTAGCCTCCAACCCCTGTTTGGTGATTTTATGCCATCGTTTTTTTTGAGTTTTTGGCATTGGAGTTTGCCCGAACTGCAAAAAAGGGAATAGGACTTTCAGCGAAATGACGGAATACCCAGAAAACGACGAAGAAGAGCTGGAGCTAGATGCCACTGAAGGAGAGGGCATGAGCTTTCTCGAGCACTTAGAGGATTTCCGCTGGACGGTGGGCCGCAGTTTGCTGGCTTTTATCGTGGGCATCGTTTTGGCGACTTTTTTTATCGGCGACATAGCGCAGCTTTTGAAATACCCGATCATCAGCGCCTATGGTTCCGTGGAGTTGGCGGAGGCGAATTTAATTACTTATCGACCAATGGGGGTGATCTCGGTCTTCATCCAAATCGCGTTTCTCTCGGGACTGACGCTCTCAATGCCCTTCGTGTTGTATTTCTTGGCGGCATTTGTGGCGCCAGGGCTGACAGAGAAGGAGCGTCAAGTATTACGGCCCGCCTGCTTTGCGGCGTTTTTGCTCTTCATTGTAGGGGTGGCGTTCGCGTTTTATCTGATTCTTCCGCTGACGCTGGCGTTTTCCGTTCAGCTCAATATGTATTTTGGCTTCGAACTGCTTTGGGCGGCTTCGGAGTATTATAGTATGGTGGTTTGGTTCTCGCTGGCTACCGGAGCCTTTTTTCAGTTCCCCCTGATCATTGTAATCTTGGTCTATTTAGGCGTGATCCCTGTGGAAAAACTGAGATCCATTCGCCGTGCTGTCTTCGTTGGCTTGATGGTCTTTTCGGCTTTCTTAACACCGGGGGGCGACTTCGTTTCGCTGCCGCTCACCACGGGCTTTATGTATGGGCTCTATGAGTTGGCTATCTGGGTCGGTGCACGTGTGGAAAAGAAAAAGCGTGAAGCCGCAATTGACGAATGGGACGATGTGTAGGGGCTGGTCGCATCGCTACACGAACACTGTCGCGAACTTGCGCTAGCAAGGTCTCCGTTTTTCGAATTGGTTAATAAGTTTGATCTGCTGCAAAAAAAAGGCCGCCCAAATGGACGGCCCTTAAAGAAATATAAATAGCAGCGCGCTTACTTGGCGGCTTTCTTTTGCTTCTTTTGGTCTATCAGCACCACCATGAACATGTGGTAAGCGAACCAGAAGACGGCTGTGATCGGGACAGCGGTCAGGCATGCCTGAAGTTGAGCAAACAGAGGATCCGTCGAAAATGTGAATGGCACCAGCAGGAACGACATCATAATGAAGACGAGCAGTGTAAGCACCGCGCCGATGATTAGATGCAAAGGTGTGAGTAGTTTTTGGTAGGGAGCGTTTTCCATTTGTTTATAGAAACAATTGCCTGCGCCGCGGCTGTCAAAGCGAAAGTTCTGTAAAAGTGCCCCCTAGATAGAGTGTTTAGTAATAATGTCACTCATCTACCTGAAGATTAAATTGTAGCTGCCACCGTTTAAATTTCAACCACCCGTCGCTATGCTCTCTAGAGCGCACAGAGCACACAGAACCATACAAACGCAGAAGAAACAGTCAGCCTCGAATGGCACAACGTTAAGCGTAGTGGCGACTTCAGCCGCCATAATCTGACGGTGGCTGAAGCGCACCGCTACGGCTTGCGCTTCGATTAAGCTCATTAAGACTGGTGAATTTGTTTCCTGAATTGATTAACGGTTTTGATGTCACTACTTTTAACGAAGGGACTTTTTGGGTTCGCTACTTCATCAATTTTCTTTTGCTTCGTCCTCATGCTGAAAGCGTCCGATTTATTTGAATTCCCTGAGTCATTGCCCTTTAACGCGATCTTTCGTCCAGAACTGGCACCGTGGGAATGGCTGCCTTTAATCAAACAGGCTCTGGCCGAATATGATTTCACCAGCTCTGGTATCGACAGACCCAGCGGGCTGCATGTGGAGGGGGATGTCTTTATCCACCCAAGCGTCAAGCTGCCGCCGTTTGGTTCGATTCAAGGGCCTGCCTATATCGGCGAGGGCTGCGAATTGCGTCCGGGTGTGTATATCCGCGGGCATGTCATCGCGGGCAAGGGCTGTGTGCTGGGCAACTCTTGCGAGTTCAAAAACTGCCTACTGCTCGACGGTGTGCAAGTGCCGCACTTCAGCTACGTGGGCGACAGCATTCTGGGCAATGGTGCGCACCTCGGTGCGGGTGTCATTTGCTCCAATCTGCGACTCGATCAGGCGAATGTGCCTGTCATTTTACCCGATGGCTCGAAACATACCACGCCGCTTCGTAAACTCGGCGCATTAATCGGCGATCACGCGGAAATCGGCTGCAACGCGGTGCTCAACCCAGGTTCGATTCTCGGGAAACGTTCACTCGTTATGCCGACCATGGCCTTCCGCGGCAGCGTCGCAGCAAACACGGTCGCCTATCAGAAGGAACCGATCCTTAAGGCACCACGTATGGACTAGCGCGATGGAGCTGAAACCTTACGGGGATCGGGGCCTTTTGTTGGCTGACTTGAGCGATGCGGAACGAAGCGCACTGCTGGCAAAGCTGGAAAGTGCACTGCCCGCTGGCTGCGAAGAATACGTCGTCGGCTATGAGAGTGTTTTATTTATTTGTAGCGATGCGATGCCAATCGCGTCATTGGATGCGCGGAACTTTTGTAGCGATGCGATGCCAATCGCGTCGAAGCCGAGTCTTTGTAGCGATGTGATGCCAATCACGTCGAAGCCGACGCGCAGTCACACCGTCGAGGTCATCTACAACGGAGCCGACCTCGAATCCGTCGCGAAGGCTTGCAGTCTGACCGTCGAGCAAGTGATCGAGCTACACTCTGCCCCGATCTACACTGTTCGCATGCTCGGCTTCAGCCCGGGATTCCCTTATCTAGAAGGCTTGGATCCGCGCCTACATCTAGAGCGCCTCGCCTCGCCGCGCAACCAGATCGAACCAGGCGCAGTGGCCATCGGCGGCTCACATGCGGGCATCTACTCCGTCGCCAGTCCCGGCGGTTGGCATCTGCTGGGGCATACGGATTTCACGCTTTTCGACCTAACAGCCGCTCGGCAATCAAGCCCGAATCCGAAAGAGGTCTTTGCGCTTTCGCCAGGCGATCAAGTCCGTTTTCAACCAAAGGAGGTTCGTTGATCGAAATACTCACTATCGGCTCGGGTCTTTCTGTTCAGGATGGTGGACGCTCTGGCTGGCGGCGTTTTGGCGTGCCAGCGGGTGGGGCGATGGACGCGCGTTCCATGGCCTTGGCTAATTCACTACTAGGCAACCCGAGCCATTCACCCGTGCTCGAAATCGTGCAACAAGGCGTCAAAATTCGCATCTTACAAGATACCTGGCTAGCTCTGGCTGGAGGGGATTTCTGCAGTCGCTTCGCTTCCGGGACCGCCATGCCATTTGCCCAGGGGCAGGTGCTGGAATTCGATCAAAAAGCCGCGGGTGTTTACGCTTATCTAGCAATGCCCGGTGGCTACCAAATAGAGTCATGGCTGGGTAGCGCCTCCATGGATTTGCGTAACGGCATGGGGATTCCCATCAAAAATGGTAATTGTTTTGAATCTCGGCTTTTGCAGCCCAATATATTAACCGAATCCGTTGCTCGCCGAGTCTCCAGCGTAGTTCAGGATCATATTCCAAATGGGCACGCGCATTTTGCGCTTTATCCGGGGCTGCAATTCGATGTTTTTAGTCGCACAACTCGGCAGCAATTTATTGAGAGCGAATGGACGGTCTCCAAGCGCTCGGATCGCACCGGTTACCGTCTTGCGGGTACTCAACTTAAAATCCCCGAATCTATTTCAAGTGAACCAGCGTTGCCCGGCAGTTTTCAAATACCTGGCAACGGTCAACCCATCATCACGATGGCCGACGGCCCGACAGTGGGCGGCTATGCCAAGATCGCGGTGCTGAAAGCAGCCGACCTCGACAGGCTTGCGCAATGCGCACCAGGCACGAAACTTACATTTTCATGGCTCGATTAATCCTCAACTGCGATCTGGGCGAAGACGAATCGCTCGCACAAACAGATCAACTGCTCTCGCTGGTCGATGCGGCCAGCATCGGCTGTGGTTACCATGCGGGCAGCGCTGAAAAAACGAAAGCGACGATTGAGTTGGCGCTCAAACATGGCGTGATGATCGGCGCGCACCCTGGGTTACTGACTGGTGGGGGTCGCGGCACGACCGTTCCGTCGGCTCGCGATTTCTTAAATCTGCTTGACATTCAAATTGGCGCATTTCGGCACCTCGCGAAGCCGCTCAAAGCCACGATCCATTACATCAAACTGCACGGCACGCTCTACCATGCGGTCGAAGCTCAGGCCGAGCTCGCCGAGGTCTATATACAATTTATAAAACAACAATCCCCTGAACTCGCGCTCTTCGCGCTGAGTGATGGCCGGTTGGCCAAAGCTGCCGAAGCCTCAGGTCTGCGCGTTTATCACGAAGCCTTTGCCGACAGAGCCTATCGGAAAGACGCTACGCTACTGCCACGATCCCATGAGGAGGCCGTCCTGACAGAAAAAGACGCTCTCAAGCGCTTTCTAACCTGGATAGAGCAGGGGGCAATGCTGACAAATTGTGGCCATTCGATACCAATGAAGGCAGACACCTTATGCGTTCACGGTGACAGCCCGGATGCGTTGGCCATGATTCAAAAGATCAGGCAGCTAAATTTGAGGGGGGGGGCGGGAGCGGACTTGATCTGTGACGAATAAAGGAAGTCGGATACTATTTTCACAATCACACCCAATTGCAGAATTAGCTAGCCTCAGAGGCGGCACTTCGTATCAAATCTAAGCCGTGAGTATTTCAAAACAGAAAAAGGCCGCTAAAGAGCTCCTTCAAGCGGCGCACAAAGTTTATCATTACCGCCGGGATCTGATTTCGGAAGGGCGCTTGACCGAGCTAGATAAAGCGGTCGGTGAGCTAGACGGCATGTTGCGCGATAAGGCAGTCAAGCCAGAACCGCTCGACGCGGCCATGGATCGGCTGGATGCATTATTGAGAAAGATCGGCGGCAAAATTTATCCAAAAACTTTCTGGAACGATAATCTGGAGGTCGCGCTGGTGGCGGCCATTATCGTGATTGGCATCCGAACGTTCTTTTTTCAGCCCTTTATCATTCCCACAAACTCGATGTATCCGACCTACAGTGGGATGAATGCGGTGATGTATGAGGATAAAGACGATGCACCTGCAGCGCTGACGAAAACCTTTCGCTTCCTAACTTTAGGCGCGCGCCACAAGGCATTGATTGCTCAAAATAGCGGCGCCGTCCAACTGCTGATGGCATCCACCGCTGGAGGCTCGATGCGCATCTATTTCAAGCAGGTCAAAGGCAAGAAATGGTTCTTCCTACCTACGGTATTGTCTGAATACACCATTCTTGTCGGCGGTGTGCCGCATACCATCCGCGTACCGGCAGACTTTGACATGCAGAGCGCCTTGCTGGAGAGCTTCCCTGGCACCCAGCCGGAGTTAGTCAGCACTCAAGGTGGCACCGGTTACGCACTGGATCTGCATACCGAGGCACTCGCCGGTGAGGCGATCGTGCGCTTCGATATCACGCTGGGGGATGCCTTGTTTGTGGATCGGATCAGCTACCATTTTAAGCGCCCGGAAGCGGGCGATCCCTTTGTTTTTCGCACACGCGAGATTCCCGGTATCGAAGGGGGACATGGGAACATCGTCGATAAATACTACATTAAGCGCATTGGCGGCGTCGGCGGTGAAACACTCGAAATCAAAGACGGCGCATTGCTCGTGAATGGCCATCCACGCGACGAAGTCGAAGCCTACGGACGCAATGCTCGTAAAGAAGGTGAATATGGCGGCTATGTTTATCCGAGTAGCATTGCAGCGACACCACCCAAGCTGATGTCCGGCCCGGGGGTAACTGCCGAGATTCCTGAAGGCAGCTTCGTCGCACTTGGTGATAATTCTGCCAACAGCCTCGATAGTCGCTACTGGGGATTCGTTCCCGAAAAATCTGTCATCGGTAAGGCGATCTTTATCTATTATCCATTCACTAAACGCTGGGGTGTGGCTGAGTGATTTTTGACCAAAACGCAAATTACTAGCCATCAACAGAATATAGATATATTACGCACAATAAATATTATGTCTAATTTTTGAATTATGAGCCACGCACCTCTTTACAATTGGTTAAACGAACGCACCACAGGCGTATTACTTCACATCAGCTCCCTGCCGTCTGATACGGGGATCGGCAATTTGGGCGACGGCGCTTACCGCTATATCGACTTCCTCAATGCCTCTGGTATGTCAGTTTGGCAGATTTGCCCTCTTGGGCCGACAGGTTTTGGCGACTCGCCCTACCAGTGTTTTTCGGCCTTTGCTGGAAATCCTTATTTCATTGATTTAAAGCCGCTGCTCTCTGAAGGACTCATTACCGAAGAAGAATATGGAAGCCTCTCGGCATTGCCCAGAGACCATGTCGATTACGGTGAGATCTACCAAACAATGTGGCCCGTGCTCCGCAGCGCCTACCAGCGATTCAAAGCCTCCAAAAAGAAGCAATTTCTCGATTACGGCGCCATCGCCAAGTTCCGAAAAGCTCAGGGCTATTGGCTGGAAGAATACGCCCTCTTCCTCGCGCTCAAGGAAAGCTTTGGTGGCATTTGCTGGTTGGATTGGCCTGCGGAATACCGCGATGCGTCGAGCGCTAAGTCTCAAAAGCTATCCGATGAGGTGATCTATACGGCAGATGCGCATGTCTTCTATCAGTATCTCTTCTACGCTCAGTTAGCTAAACTACGCGCCTACGCGGGCAGTCAAGGGGTCGAAATCATGGGCGATGCCCCGATCTTCGTCGCGCTCGATAGCTCGGACGTTTGGGCCAACCCGGAGCTCTTTCAGCTGAAAAAGAATAGCCAACCCAAAGCCGTCGCTGGTGTGCCGCCCGACTATTTTGCTGCCGATGGACAGCTTTGGGGCAATCCACTCTATGATTGGGCGGCTCATGAAAAGACTGATTTCGCTTGGTGGATCCAGAGAATCCAGTCCAATTTGGAATTTTACGACATTGTTCGCTTAGATCATTTCCGGGGCTTTGAGTCTTACTGGTCCGTGCCTGCAGGCGAAACCACCGCGCGTAATGGTAAGTGGACCCCCTGCCCTGGCTTGAAGTTATTTAATGCGATCCGCGCGGCTTGCCCCGACGCCAAGCTCGTGGCCGAAGATCTCGGCGTCATCACTGATAAGGTCAACGAGCTGCGCCAAGCCACCGGCCTGCCCGGTATGACTGTCTTACAGTTCGCCTTCGTTGGCGAAGCTGATAATGCCTACTTGCCGCATAATTATGATCGCAACTGCGTGGTGTATTCTGGCACGCACGATAACGACACAACACTCGGCTGGTATCGAAGTTTGGACGACGCCACACAGGATCATATTCGCCGTTATTTGAATGTCTCCGGTGATGAAATCGCCTGGGATTTTATTCGTATCGCCATTAAATCGAGCGCCCATCTTGCCGTCTTCCCCTTACAGGATCTACTCAGTCTCGGCAGCGAGGCACGGCTCAACACTCCTGGGGCCCCTGTGGGCAATTGGCAGTGGCGCTACCAGTCGCATCAACTCGAAGCACTTCAAAACGATAGCGCACCCTACTTGCGCGAGCTAATCGAGCTTTACGGGCGATAATTTGACCGATGTTAAATGGCTGTGCTCCTAAGGGCGCAACTTGTCACGCTCACGCCGAAATGGCTCCCGCGAATGCGCGGGCGTGACAAGTCGCGCCCCTACAAATGACCAACGTAAAAGTAACGATGAGTATCGTTCTTTTTGATTGCCAGCCAGTGATCAGGGCCACATGTTGACTAATTGTAAATGACGCCATTACCCCCCCCTGTATTTTTGAGTCGTGATTGAAGCCCTAGATAAACAAGAGCAATCTAATTTTCGGGCACACGGGAAGCTACGTGAAATTCCGCCTGCTTACAGCGTTCGCTATCAACAAAGACTCGGCCGTACTATGCACGGCTATAACGAAGGTTGCTGCTTATGAACATACTAGTTGTCTCCAATCTCTACCCTCCACATGACATCGGCGGTTATGAAGAGCGCTGTCTGCAAACGGTCAATACACTAAGAAAACGGGGGCATACCGTGAACGTGCTCACCTCGGATCATGCAGTCGCAGGTCGAGATGCCAGCGCTGAGACTGGCATCTATCGCAGATTGCAGGTGCATGGTTTTTACGGGCACCCTTGTCTGCCGATCCATCAGCTCTACAAGTTGGAAAAAGCAAACCAAGTGGCCATGCAATCATTGATTGAAGAGTTACAACCGGACTTGATCCATGTGTGGAATATGGGCGGTATCAGTAAGTCATTATTGCACACTCTGGAGCAAAGCCAGCGACCACTAGTTTACGACATCTCAGACCACTGGATCGCCCGCAGCTTGAAAGCCGACGTCTGGCTCTCTTGGTGGAACGACCCAGGCTCCATCATACGCAAATTACTCCGCTGCTTGGCAATCATCACCGGCATCCGAAAATCGATCAATGCCAAGGTGCCGACGGCTTCGGTTCGCACACTCAAGTTTAAGCATATTTACTTCTGCAGCCATTACATGCGCGACACCACAGTCAAACAGGGCTACCCAGTCTCTCATGCCAATGTCGCGTATTGCGGTGTCGAAACGGAGCGCTTTACCCGTAAAACTGAATACACGCCGCCGCGTAAATTTCTCTGGGTCGGGCGACTCGCACAGGATAAGGATCCGATGACCGCGCTAAAAGGTTTCCTGCGTGCCCGACAAAGCTGCGGCGAACCGCTCACCCTCGATCTCTATGGCAGCGGCGAACCTGAATTCGTCAACCAATTGAAGTCCAAAATCGCAGAAGCTAAGGCGGAGGACTATGTCAAGTTGAAGTCCGCCACCCATGACGAAATGCGCGGACTCTACGCAAAATACGATGCCTACATTTTTTCTAGCAACTGGGGCGAGCCCTTTGCGCTGACCCCGCTCGAAGCGATGTCGGCTGCGCTTCCAGTGATCATGTGCCCCGACGGTGGCGATGCGGAGCTCCTACATGATGGGGATAACGCAATCCGATTTGCCGCCGCGTCCCAAAGCTCGCTAGCGGGTGCGATTGCACGACTGCTGCAGTTGCCCGATCATGGCCAAAAGATGAGTCGCATGGCACTCCAACTTATCGAAGAGCGTTTCACGATCGAGGTAATGACCGATAGCATTGAATGCATCTTGAAGCGGGCTGTTGGCCCTAAGTATGGCTGAAGCACTCAAGCTCGGATATAACGCTTCTCGACACTGCGACAACTTGGATACTTTTTGTAGATGCCTTTCAGGTTTTTCAACAAGCTAACATCGTCAAAGACTTGCTCACTAAAGGCTATAATACGGTTTTCATATCCATCGATCTGATACCGAAGCACCTCCGAGTATTTTTGGCTCAGTTGCGGGGCCTTGAACAAGGGCAAATGCGCCACTTTGTCCGGCTCGATCATATTGAAAATCAACATACCGCCGGGTTTGAGTAGGCGACAGAGTGCCTCGCACCACTCTGTATCCATTGGCACGCAGCGAACGGGGATGCCCTCTTCTTCCGCATACAGATCCTCGACAATCACGTCATATCGCCCCTCCCCCGCTCCCTCGTGCACCCATTCAACCGCATCGGCTGCAATCAATTCATAGCCTTCGGTGCATTCAAAAAATCCGTCTGCAATCGATAGATGGATCGGATCGATTTCGAGGCCGACAATTCGCTTGGGCTGTATGAGCTCTTGAATCTGACGACCCACCGCCCCCGCACCGAAGCCGAGGATCAAGACGTCCTTCAAATTGCCCGCCGGACGATGCAGTGTGGGCAATGTAATCAGATCCCAAATACAGCCAGCAAGTGGGCGGTTTGGGTTCCATTGCGAATGGTTCACACTATTGCGGTAGAGCCGGATCGAAGCACCCGCTGTGCGCACCTCGTAGTGATTGCCCTCAATCGTTTGTTGCCATATAACAGCCATTTGTAAGGTCTCAGAATTTCAGCGGTTCTAGATTTCAGCGTTTCAGCTTACGTTCCACCATTCCGTGCGCTTCTTCGGGCACCCAATCGCGCCATGTGGCATCGTTCGACTCGATCTTTTTCAAAATCGTCCGCCCCGTGTTGGCCAATAAACTCGGATCGCCGACTCCAATCGGCACAATGCGATCGTTCTGCATCAGGTGCCGGTAAAAATACTGCCAGTTCTTTGGAGCCTTGAAGTTCTCCGCAGTCACCAGTTCCATGCTATGAGTGTTATGCCATGGATAGACGAAGAGTTGCACCCGGTTCTTAAAAAGGCGGCCAAACGACTCCAGCACCCCACCCGCCAGGTTAGCCGCCCATTTCGGCTTAAAGAGTTCATTCAGCAGGCCAATGCTCAAGATGATCGCAATTGGCTCTGCCGTATAACGGCTCAAGTAAGTCGCGATTCGGTGAAATTCAGCGCTACGGCTAATTAGCACTGTCTTACCGAGTGCCTGCAGCGCATCCGCACGATCAAGGAAGTCCTCATGATCGACCGCTCCGCCATCGCGCAGCAAATTGTTCATACTGATTTCGCAAATCTCCAAAGCACGCGACTTCTCCTTTTCGCTCATGACCTTCGAGAACGCCTTGCGCGATTGGCGGATCATGTCCAAATGCAGTTTAAGCACAGGGCTAAAGCTACCGCGAAGGAGTAGGATCGGTCGCTTATAAAGAGTGTCGGCCGCTTGAACAATTTCGCCCTTCTCATTAAACATGGCCGCATCAGTCAGGCCGCTCTGTACCAGTTGCAAGGCGCAAAGACGGTTATCCACATAACGAAAGCCCTCCCCCGAGAAGCGCAGCATATCAACCTCCACGCTTTCCTTAGACACACCATCGGCCAGCGATTCCACAAACTCGCTCAAACTGTCCCGATGGTAGCAGGCCGCATGGATCAGGTTGACGCCCACCTTGCCGAGCGCGTCCATCTGGTCCGAGTTCGTTTCGTCTAGCAGGCGAACATGAATGACGATTTCGCAAGGTTCCGTCTCTGGCTTGAGTTGAAAACGCACCCCCAGCCAGCCGTGACACTCACCCGAATCCTGGTAGCCACGCGCACGAACCGTATTACAGAATGAAAAGAAGCTCGTTTCCTTCCCCCGTGCTGGCCCCAGACGCTTTTCCAAAAGATCGTATTCGTAAGTCAGCATCGAATGTAGGCGAGCCTGCGACACGTAGCGCGAGGTTTTGCCATATAGCGCGTCGCTCACCGTCATGTCATAAGCCGAGATGGTTTTAGCCACCGTGCCCGCGCTCCCAGAAACACGGAAAAACCAATTGGCCGTTTCCTGCCCCGCCCCGATCTCGGCAAATACCCCGTATCGCAGCAAATCAAGGTTGATCGCCAATGCTTTTTCGTAAGTGCTCAACTGCTTTCTGTCCGCCATAGTCCGCACTAAGTAGAAGCCCCCCGTCTGGATGGCAAACCGTATCTTGAATCACTCAAGAAAATACTTAGGTGAAATCTGAGAAAACCCTTTACAAGTCACCCCGACCGACATTTATTCCCGCCTTTCCTTCGTGGGTGATCTGCTCCAAACCACGAATTCAGACTTTATTGCAGGGTGGAGCAGCCCGGTAGCTCGTCAGGCTCATAACCTGAAGGTCCTAGGTTCAAATCCTAGCCCTGCACCCAATTTAAAAGGTCGATCTAAATCAGGTCGGCCTTTTTCATATGTGTGTGGTAATTCAATATCAAATCTACGTTCTCGAAAACGAAACAGGAAAACGCTATATCGGCCTATCTGAAGACATCGAGAAACGTCTCGTTCAACACAATAGCAGCGAATCAAAGTGGACAGCCAAGTACTGCCCTTGGCGAATCGTCTGGACTAGCGAGGCGATGTCCCTTTCCGACGCAAGAAAGCTCGAAAATAAGTTAAAGCGACAAGGGCGCGGCTCCGGCTTCTACACCATCACAGGCCTGCCGAAACCACATTAAATCGTCAGGCTCATAATCCGGCAGCCGCCGGATCCTAGGTTCAAATCCTAGCCCTGCACCCAATTTAAAGCCTCTGATGAAAATCAGAGGTTTTTTATTTTACACCATCACAGGCCTCAGCTCCAAGGGAGC
>Ga0105053_10004872_pt1 | contig 19441 bp, 16 predicted proteins | sample BON01_FD_78093 | JGI IMG/M metagenome (GOLD analysis project Ga0105053, IMG submission 78093) | Freshwater microbial communities from Lake Bonney liftoff mats and glacier meltwater in Antarctica - BON-01 | ecosystem: Environmental > Aquatic > Freshwater > Ice > Glacier meltwater | place: Lake...
CGGGCGATAAATTCAGATTTGGACAGGCGGATTAATCCATAGGAGGGGTCGGAGAGGTAAACTATATCCTTTCCAATCCGGTACACCACCACAAAGTGGTTTTTGTCCCAATGAGCGATTAAGGGTAGATGGGCTGTTTTCAGCCGGTTAAAATCAAGCTTTGACCCAATGGTTTTAAAACCGATGGACTCTGCCGCCTCGCTCAGCTTGAGCAGGTTGCTTCCGGAGCGGGTGGTTTCCGAATATTCCCGTATCTCCTGAAGGGAAATCAATTTACCGTAATGTTTGGCTATGATGCGCAGGCAGGTGGGGCCGCAGTCTTTGGCGTCGGGTTGTTTGTAGAAGGGGAATGTGGTTTTCAAAAGTATGGAATAATGGGTTAAATTCAATTGGTTTAAAGAGGGATTGTCCAAATCACCAATTTATTAATCTTCAATTTTCAGCCCCACTCGAAACAGCCGGAAATAATCCTTTTCTACTTCACGATCAGGTTCCTCAAACATCCAGAGTTCATGATTTCGGATCAGCATACTACTGGCTCTCAAACCTCCGGGTACGAAATCGTTTAAAATATTGCCATTAGAGTCCAGAATAGCAATTCGTATAGGGTATTTTTCTCTAATCCGTTTATAAAAAGCCTTTACTTCATCAGGAGTTTTATTGGCAAAAGCTTCATCTCTATCCCTTTTTTCGTACCCGTTAAAATAGGCCACTGCGAAAAATTTGTCTACTTTTTGAATATTTAAAATTCTTCCTGATCCGTAACTAAATCCCTTTAATTCAAATCCAGGACCATAGTTATCTTCACCCTTAAAATACTGATAATTTGGAAGTTCAAGTGAAAAACTGGATACTAGGGAATAGGGTGGATTTATCTCATATATATAAATAATCGGCTCACTACCAAATGCAACATAAATGTTATTCTCGTCCAGTGTAAAAACAGGACTCCAAGAATCTCGGAAAAAATATTTACCACTTCTGAAAATACTGGTTTCGGGAAACTGAATAAAGGGGATTTTTTCGCCGGTTTCAGGGTCCAACCATGCTAAAAGCCGTAAATCATTATAGAATTGAAGATCACTATATTTTAAATCTGGATTTTTTGGGTTTAAGTACAAATATTTTTCTCCATGTCTTTCCATTCCATGTCCCATGCCTTTTCTTACGGAATCGAAAGTGTGATCTTCTTTAAATTTTATTCTTGACTGAAGTTTCCCAGAGAGATTATAAGTTAAAAAACCGTTCCGTCCGTATGCGACTAATGTACTGTCTCCAACAAATTTTAATGTGGAAAAAAGTCCACCATAACTGTCGGGCATGTCCCCTAATTTAGAAAAGGAATATAATATATTTCCACTGAAATCAGCCACCATTATTTCTTCAGAGTATTCACCACGTTCCACAAAAAGGATTTTTTTTGATTTTGGGTTTAAGTCGTGAATGGCTGGGACTCCCAAGTAGTCAATTCTAATACTGTCTAACTTTTCAAAAGAAATTTTCTTACTATTTTGAACAGAGTTTGGTTTAAAAGGATCTTTATTATTTGAACCGCAGGAGAATAGGAACAGAAAGATAGGAAATATATAAATTTTGTTCACCGTAAATATCTTTAGATTAAAATTTTTCATAGTTTAAGACTAAATTTCTCGTAATAATTATTTCCTTAACTGGGTTACAGTAATTTTATTTTTTTTACCTTAATAAACCCTAAAACATACTTAGAGTATTTTAGGAATGCCTTTGTGAAAAAGTAATTTTGCCTCTCAACTTTTTTGACTAAATTTATGTCAGTGGATAAATCTAACCTAATGAGGAGGAAGTAAGAATTATACTATTTCCGAAATTTAATGAGCGAAAGTCCTCAATTAGTTCCACTCCATTTAAAACTCTCTCAAATAAATATAAAACAATAGGATAAAGGAAAAAATATTAGGGGCAATAACCCCTAATATTTTTAATTAACAATATGAGGTTCCACAGCTTTCACAGCAGTACCATCCGCCCATTGTAGCTTGAAAGTTCATTACAGTAGCCTTGGACCATCCACACGTTTCTTCATTCGGATGAGTGGGATGATCAGGGGGATATAAATATCCACAAGTTCCCGATTCTCCAGATCCTCCATAGATCCCAGCCAGTTGGCTACGCTGTAGCACATCCTCTGCTGCCAGTTTCAATTTTTCTAAATTCAATTTTTTCATTTTGCTTTTAGTTAAATATGTTTATTGTTTTCCCGGACCAGCTAAGGACACCCGGAAATTGTGCCCATTCATCGCGATAGAATATTTCTATTTACCTACTTGTAGGCATTTATTTCCTTGAGGTCTTCAATTCGGTATTCCTTTGGTAATTTATATCCATTGATAAAAATGGTTGGGGTATGGGTAATCCCCTCCTTTTCACACCAGGCCTTCATCGCCAGTAGTTTTTCCTGTTGTTGGTCGAGTTCCCCATTTATGGGGTAGCGATCGGCAAATGCCGTATAGTTTTTTTTTTGGCAGCATACCACTGATCTAAAGCTTCCTGCGTTAGTTTAGGGTTTCCTTTGCTATTTATTGCCAGGAAATGGCTGATGGTTTTTGCATGGAGATCGTCCATGCTGCCATTGGAAAAAAATATGATCCGTAAATCAATCATTCCCTCCTCCACCAAGCGCTCCAATTCCGGATGTGCCTTGGAACAAGGACCACAGTAGGGATTACACACTTTGATGACCTGATACCTGGGGAATTCGTTTTTTAAAAGTATACCCAGCCCTTCGGTTGGGTTGCTTATCTTCTTCGAGCGGGAAAGCAAGCTGTCAAAAATCACTGGATCGCTTTTTAATTTTTTCAGGTTCCTTTTGTAAATAAAAAGGTCGTCTTTTGCATCCAGAATTGGTTTTAGGTACATCCAGCCCAGAAGAATGCCGATAAAAATAAAGGCAAAGGCACCAACTGTCGCCAAGTCAAAAGGATACTGATAGATCTGCTGTGCCCAGGCCAATGCCATCTCCAGCAGCAAGACACCTATCAGGACCAGGCAAAGCCGGCACCATTTCCTGACCTTAAATGCCTGGTAATAAAAGGAAATTGCTACAACCGGAAGCGTTGCCAGACTTAGCCAAGCTAAGGTGGGTAGTAAACTAACGGAAGATAATTGGGTTATCAGCATCAAGGAGCCGGCAAAAAAGTAAGCAAAAGCTAGGGAACCGGGACTGATGGACCCATCCGCAAATTTGAAAGCTGTAGCATCCAATACCGTTTTGCAGTCCGCTTTTCCTCCCCCGGAGCAGAATTTTTGAACCATTGGATTGTCCCGATCTATCTCCCGCCATAAAATCAATCCCGAAATGCCTAAACCGCTCAGCTTCAGCAGCAGGAAACCTGCAACAGCAAGACCATACCCAGTTCCTGACATTTCGTTCCATCCGAAACCCATTGCAAGCAAAGCAAATAGCGCAATGCCAGCTATCAGAAAGGTCTGTATTTCTTCTCTTTGAAGGCGTTCGTCAATTCCCGGTTCGGCTGCGTGCTCGCTTTTTTCCACTGCCAAAACCACCCCGGTCCATGTATTCAAAAATTCCTCCCTGCTTACTTTGAATGCCTTTCCCGTTTCATCATATCCGGAAAAACTGTCTTCAGCGATATGAGAAAGGGTTTGGAAAAATTCTTTTCCTTGTACCCGGACCTGCACGATACAGGGCGTGGGAATCTGATCCAGCTTTTCCTTTCCGATTTTAAGCGGAAGTGTGCTGATTTGGTACTTTTCCATGACATCCGAAAGCGTCAGCAAACTGGGAAAATGCGGGTGGGAAAGGATTTCTTCCTTCAGGTATTTATTGGTAATCCGAATTTTCAGCAATTCAAGGATCTTCTTGGAAGTGTGGAAACAATTATTCATGCGGTTGAAACAATTTAATAGCTTGAATTTTACCAAAAGAGTTGGTTTTTTTCTATGCTTTTGGTCTTACTACTTACCAATCTAATGGATTAAATTAAAATTTATAAACGAATAATTTTATTTCCCGTGAACAGACGGTTTTTTCCCGTGAATGAAATGACAGGGATCGGTAACAGACTGAGGATTAAGGAACGGGTATGCCTTTTGACCTGTGGCTGTGGGATTTTTTTTTGGTTCTGAAAAAGAAAGGAAGGTAAAATTATATTTTGAACATACCGTTAAAAATTTCAGCCTTTGTATTTGGTCATTTTTGAAATCCGTTTATGGAGAAAAACTATAAAGTCATGGATGATTTCCTTTTTAGTGGCCCTAAAATCCAAAGTTTCCGGCGACCAATCTACTTTGCTGAACATCCGGTCTAATGCTTTATTGGACGAATCTACTTCGGAGTTATTCTTTGGAATATCATAAATATTTAGTCCAAATTCCTTAATGATTGAAACCCGGTAATCCTGCGGATTTCCAAAGAAGATGACCGGAATGCCCATTGCAATGCAGGGCACAGTGGAGTCTGCTTGTCACTACCAAATTAGCGTAGGGCTTGTACAGGTACAATAAACTGGATCTGATCCTCCAGATTGTTCAATCTTAGGTATTCAAATCCTGCGTAGCATACTTTCATAAGCATGAAGGTTTCCCGATAATGATCTCCCTATTGTAACTTAAAATTATTGTTTTGCATTTTTAACCGAACATATCCCATTTCAATCTAAAGCATTATACTCCGGATACATAATACATAATAAAAGAAAAATCATATTTCTGATTGTTGAAGTTTTACTCCGGTACAGGTAACGTACAGAAATCTTATGGGGAGTACACCCAAAATGAAATGTAACCTATGTTTTTTCTCATTTTAACTAATAAGGTCTGTAGGTTTAAAGGCAAAGGATTCCGCTGCCTCACTAAGCTTAAGCAAGTTGCTACCAGACCTGGTGGTTTCCGAAAATTCCCTAATTTCCTGCAGGGAGATCAGTTTGCCGTAATGTTTGGCAATGATGCGCAGGCAGGTGGGGACACAGTCTTTGGCATCGGGTTGTTTGTAAAAGGGGAATTTGGATTTCAAGGAATTATTTTGAATTTGAATTGATATTTTTAAATATTCACTTTATAAATTCTTTATATGTATTTAGTGACAAAGGCGCCTTATTCACATAAAGTATTTTTTAGCTAAATGTTTATTTTAATATTTTTATTCTTTGGTAACTTTGAATATACCGTATCGTATAAAGTCTTCTTCAATCTCAGGATTTTCTAATTTTATCAAAAGTCTGTTGCCAGGTAGGCTCATTGTTATTTTACCGTAGGGAATTTCCAGGTCCTTGGTTAATTGTTTATTATTGTGGAATAAAATTAGCCTATGGTATTCCGGATCGTTAAAATGGTGGTATTTTGGATTATCTTCTATTCTTTTTTCATAGGTGCCATACGGAATCTCTCTGATATACTCGAGTGCTATTAATCCATCATCAAGTTTGAAAATTTTGTAATTAAAGGAAGCTAATGTAATATTCTGATAAGATGCTAAATTTTTAATTGTTATATTATTATTATCTAAAATTTCAAATTCTCCATGGTTAATTTTTATTTTTGATACTATTTGATTGGTGTTTAAATTAATATGGGTGATTTCGTTATCCAAAGAGGTAGTCATGTATAATATGGATTTATTTTTATCTACTGTATATATTGGAAAATAAATTTCGGATATAGATTTGTCAAGGTATTCATATTGGGGTCTTTCGGCAACAGGTGCTATTTCATATGCATCATTTCTTTTTATATTAGATACTTGTATTAATTTTTTTTCTCTAAAATTACTTACACCTGCAAACTTTCTGGAACCAGATGGGGTCGTTATAAATGAAAAATCAATAGGTTCATTATTTTTGTAGAAGTAGGAAAATGGTTTTGCCCCACCATAATTATAAATTCGTCCGCGGGATTCATACCGGCTTTTCTCTTTCAGTTTCAGGTTTTTATCATAAAGTAAAAGCTGATGGGGAGTCAATGCCCAGATGTCACCTTCATCCGAGAAACTTAAACAATTTAAGGTAGAGCCATATTGCTCAGGTCCCTCACCTTTCATGTTTTTACTGATTATGATTTCACCCTCCTCTTTTACAATCGTGATTTCTAGGCCCTTTGTAAATTTATTTGTATATCCTAAAAATAGACCTTCCGGAGGATAGTAATCAATCAAGTCGACTTGGAATAAGGTGTTAATTTTGAATTCTTTTATTTTTTCCAACTTAAATTGAGAAAGAGCAAATTTTGGCAAAAAAAGAAATATTAGAAATAAAAAATTAAATAAAACTAATTTTATTATGTATTTTTTCATTTTTTTTTTGCGGTTGTGAGTTCTAAATTAATTGAATATAAATGGTAGGTATAAAAGCAGCGTCAAATAATCTAAACTGCTTTTATACCATTATTTTAAATACTATTAGTCTTAGGCGCAAGTACAGGATGCTCCTTGTTCTGATCCACAATGAAACCATACCATTGTTTCAGAGCAATGGGAAATGTTGATCCCTCTTTGCCAATTATCACACGTTAAAGTGCAAGTTTGTCCACCAGACCCTCCATAAATCGTTGTCATTTGATTTCTTTGAAGCACATCTTCCGCTACTAACTTTAATTTCCCTAAATTTAACTTTTTCATTTTGATTTTTTTTAATGATATTTATTGGTTCCCCGGACCAGCTAAGGACACCCGGAAACTGTGCCCATTCATCGCGATAGAATATTTTAAATAACTACCTTGAGTTGATTATAACCTGAGGCTTCCTATAGGATAATCGTTTTTGAAATTACTTTTGTAATTTTGTCTTTAGCAACATAATAATCACCAATCTAACAGTTTAAATCATAAAATATATGTGAATAATTTTATTTCCCGTGAATGGGCGGTTTTATCCCGTGAATAGAACGATCACTCCCTGTAATATGCATATAATGAGGGTTTTGGGGGATCTATGGTTTGGGTTCTGGGAGACAGAGGGACTCGGAGAGATAAATTCGGGGATTTGGGATTTTTGAATTAAGGATGACAATTCCTGCTAATGTCTCTGCTGAGCTGACGCTAGAGTATGGGCTAAATGAGGCAGGCCTTAACTGGAAAGAAAGTCTATCCCCAGTTCGGGATCATCCGCCTCACCCCAATGCAATTAAGTAAAGCTTTTTAGGTTACTATTTTGGTCTCAAAAATGAATATTTACGAGACGACTGAATTGAATATTTTATTTTTCAATCGATTTAATAGGTATATTTGATCTTTTAATTAAATAATAGCTGAATGCCAAAGTTGATAAGGATAACAACTGTTCCTCTTTCCCTTAAATTATTACTGAAAAACCAAATGAGCTACATGTCAAATGCCGGATTTGACGTGCTCATGGTAAGTGCCGAAGGAAAAGAATGGTGTGATGTATTAAAAAACGAAAAAGGCATAAGGAAAGAGATAATACCTTTCACTAGGAAAATCACACCACTTAAGGACATTTACTGCTTGTGGTTACTTTACAAACTTTTTAAAAGGGAAAAGCCTGATATCGTACATACGCATACGCCCAAAGCAGGCTTACTTGGCATGATTGCCGCTCGATTGGCAGGTGTTCCAGTAAAGATTCATACCCTGGCTGGTCTTCCTTTCATTGTAGAAAAGGGTAGAAAGGCTAAGTTTTTATCAGATATTGAGAAAATAACCTATCGTTTCGCAGATGAAGTTTGGCCCAATTCCCATTCTTTAATGGAATTTATATTGGAAAACAAATTGGTTAGCCCAAAGAAGGTAAAAGTAATAGGTGAAGGATCTTCTAATGGTGTTGACCTAAATGTATTTGACAGGAATAATCTTCAGGAAAATCATTTGGTAGCTGCTACCATGAGAATTGTGACAGGAGACGATGATTTTTTGATGTTAACAGTGGGGAGGTTAGTAAAAGATAAAGGAATTGCAGACTTGGTAGAAGCCTTTATTCAATCTAAAATAGTCAATCGTTCTAAATTAATATTGTTGGGAGATTTTGAACAAGACCTTAACCCACTTGATCCCAAAACCATTAATCAGATTAATGATCATCCTCGAATAGTACATGTGCCATGGACGGACCACGTAGCGCATTATCTGGCCATCTCAGATGTACTTGTCCACCCATCTTATAGGGAGGGTTTCCCCAATGTTTTATTAGAATCAGGAGCGATGTGCTGTCCTATAATTTGTTCTGATATCCCAGGTAACACAGACTTGGTCAAGCATAAAAAAACAGCCCTTGTATTTCAGGTTGGTCTGGTATCAGCTTTAAAGGAGGCTATGGAGTTCGCATTTGTGAAAAGGGCCGACATGCAAGGCTATGCAGACAATCTTTACCAAAGAGTAATCAATAAATTTGAAAGAAAATCCATACAAAAGGAGATTTTTAACGCTTATAATCGCTTGTTGGACCCGAAATAATGTACTTTAAATTAATTATGTCTTTTTTTTTTCAATACGTACATAATTAATTAATTTTGAAGGTGATTATAAATTATTTTTATATGAGAAGACTGGTATTTCCAGGTTTGATTTTTGTTTTAATTACTTCCTGTATAAGTAATAAACGAATAAATTACCTTCAAAATTTAAAAGGAAATGAGCCAATAGAACTTGATGAATTTATTCCTTATGCAGAGGTGGATTATGAGTACATATTACAACCTCACGATATCGTAGATGTGGATTTCGCGTCTCCCAATCAGGAATTACTTAGGGCTTTTGAGTTTCAGGGAGCAAAGTCCTCAAGTTCTGGAGGAGGCGGGGGTGGGGGAGGTAATATGGACATCTTTTATTTTTCCGGATACTCAATAGATAAGGATGGGTACATCCAAATACCAAATTTAGACCCAATCAAAATTTCCGGATTGTCTGAAATTGAGGCCAGAGATAAAGTTCAGGAAGCAATCAATTTTTATTTTAAGGATGAAGTACAAGTGAAACTTCGCATCGGCGGTATTAGGTTTACAACTATGGGGGAATTTAATAGCGTAGGGCCTAAAATTCTTTTGAAAAACCGAGCTACAATTTTTGATGCTATCTCCATGGCAGGCGAATCAAGTATTTTAGCCAGGAAGAATGAATTGTTTTTGATCAGACAATACGATGGCGGAACTAAAATCCATCAAATTAACCTCAATGACAGGCGATTGCTGGCATCGCCGTATTATTTTATTCAGCCAAATGATATTTTATACCTTCAGCCTATGCAAATCAGGCAAATTGGTTCAGGAGAGAATTTAACTGCGAGCTTACAGTTAGGGATTTCCATTTTTACTGCGATGTTGTTTGTTTATGGAATTACTTCAGGACTTTTTTGATTATGGAGAATCTAGATCTATCGAAGTTTGACGAACAGGAGAAGCCTATTGATATTAAATATTACCTTATCAAATACTTCAGGTATTGGCCTTTGTATTTGATTTGTATTTTAATTGGGCTGATTGCTGTCTTCCTTTTTCACCGATATACGATGGAGAAGTTTGAGGTAAAAGGAAGTGTAATGATTAAAAGTAATGCTGCCCCGGAAGTTAGAATTCTGGACAGGTCCAATATTTTTTCAGGAGGGGAAAACCTTACAAATGATATTTTGCTTTTTACTTCAAAAAATCTAACAACTGAAGCATTGGATAAATTGCACTTTGATGTTAGTTATTTTGCGTCTACCAACATAAAAGAAATTGAATTGTATAAAAATAGTCCCATTAAAGTAGCTGTTGATTGGGACTACCCACAAATTACCAATAAAAAAATTAAAATAAAAATCCTCTCTGATTCTACCTTCAGACTGCTTCCCGGAGAAAACATGTTTTTTGAGAAATTCTTCATGAGTTACAAATACGTGGAAGAAGAACGAGATATTTTCAGAAAAGTTTTGAAATTTGGTGAGGATATAATTGGTGAAAATGCCAAGTTTAAAATTTTTTTACAAGACAATACTCGACAATATGACCTTTATGAGTTTTTGCTTCATTCCCCATCCTCACTAATAGATCGTTATTCTAATGCTATCCAAGTAAAGCCACTTGTCAATTATGGGACTGTGCTGGAAATTAGTACAGTTACTAAAATTGAAGATAAAGGAAGTGATTATATCAATGCACTAATGGATGCTTTTCTTGAGTACAACCTAAAAGAAAAAAATCTAATTTCTGAAAATGCTTTGAAATTTATTGAGGAGCAACTCTACATCGTTGAGGATTCCTTAAAGTCTGCGGAGGGGAGTTTGCAACGTTTTAAAGTACAAAATAAAATGTTGAATGTGAATGCGGAATTTGGGGGTGTGTTGGACAATATTCAGATCTTAGAAGCAAATATCCAAGCCATTGATTTTGAATTGGCTTATTACAATACTTTGAAAAGTTATCTGGTCACTAAAACAGATTCTTTTGAAGAAATTGTGGCCCCATCTATTGTGGGAATTGGCGATGGGCTTTTTAATGATATGACGATGTCATTGGTAGAACTATCTATGGAAAGGCGAAAGCTGCTTTCAATAGTTAAAGAGACCCATCCAGATGTGAAAGTTTTAGATCAGCAAATAGAAAGATTGAAAGAGAATATTTTTGAGAATATTCAGAACCTTATTTTAAATACGGAAAGCAAAAAGAAGGAAAATCAAAAGAAATTAAATTCATTTGATAAACAGTTTTCCAATCTGCCGAAGGCAGAGTCGGATTATACCAATATATTGAGAGAGTTTAAACTTAGGGAAAACCTGTATACCTATTTGCTTGAGAAAAGAGCAGAGGCTGGAATAGCCAAAGCATCGAATGTACCGGATAATAGTATAGTGGACTATGCTAAAAGAGGAACACTAATTTATCCTAAGAAAACTCAAAATTATACTTATGCTATCGGTCTCGGATTTTTTCTTCCCTTTGGTTTTTTAGTTTTATTTCATTACCTCAACAATAGGGTAATGGATCAAATTCAGCTTAAAAACCTATTGAGAATTCCAATGTTGGGAACCATTGGATACAGTGATAAAAATACCAACCTACTAGTGGCCGAATATCCTAGGTCACTTGCCTCAGAATCTTTTAGGTCTCTTCGGTCCGCGCTTTTCTATATCGCTAGTGAAAAGAAATGCAAAAAGATTTTGGTAACATCCAGTATTTCAGGTGAAGGTAAAACCTATATAAGTTTGAATCTGGCTTCTGCGATGGCCTTGAGTGGAAAAAAAACGTGTATTATTGGACTTGACCTGAGAAAACCCAAACTTGCGAAATATCTAGGTATTTCTAATAAAAAGGGACTTTCCAATTTTTTAGTAGATAAAGATTCGGCAGATGAGATTATCATTAAAACGCAATATGACAACCTGTATGCGGTGCCTTCAGGGGCAGTTCCTCCAAATCCAGCAGAATTATTGCTAAAAGATAAAATGGGGGAATTTTTAGAGCAATTGGAACGACAGTTTGATATCATTATTATGGATTGCCCTCCTGTGGGACTAGTGTCAGAAACCATGGATTTACTACGTTTTTCGGATGTAAATCTATATATAGTGAGACATGACTTTACCCATAAAAACCATTTGTTAATGATCAATGATCTCTATTCAAATGATCAGGTGCGAAATTTTTATGCTATTTTTAATGGTCTTAAAGGCGGAGGTGATACCTATGACTTTGGTGGGTATAATTATGGATATGGATACAATTATTCTTATATGATGAAAAATAGCTATGGTGACGGTTATTATGCAGAAGAGAAGAAATTAAAAACAAGTTGGTTAAAAAAAATTCTGGCGAAATTTAAGGTTTAATTATTTCTAAATCGTTTTTAATCTCAGATTATTCAATCGTAACCACAGGGGATGCTGCAGTTACATCAATATTAAGGTGCGGTATAGCATTGTAAGGGTTATATTGAAATAGTATAGAACTAACTGATTTTCAGTTGGTCCCTAAAGGTAACGGAAAGGCTTTTACCTTCTTCAGATTAAACTTTTAAATATCGATTAAGCAATAGAAATGCTATTGCCTATATAGGGCTGAATTTTATAAACTTATTTTATTCTAAATTATTTTAATAATGGAAAAATCAATATTGATCACTGGAGGTGCTGGTTTTATAGGTTCTCATGTTGTCAGACTTTTTGTAAAAAAATATCCAAATTACAGGATTGTTAATTTAGATTGCCTAACCTATGCAGGAAATTTGGAGAATTTAAAAGATATTGAAGGGGAGAAGAATTATGCTTTCTCAAAAGTTGATATAAATGATGAAGAGCTTTTAAAAGAGGTTTTCAATGATTTTCAGATTACAGATGTTATCCATTTGGCCGCTGAATCTCATGTAGACAGATCGATCACTGATCCATTGTCATTTGTAAAAACGAACGTCGTGGGGACGGTTAACCTTTTGAATACGGCTAAAAACCATTGGAAAGACAAAGAGAACCACCTCTTTTATCATGTTTCTACGGATGAAGTTTATGGATCTCTTGATGATGGCGGTTATTTTCTAGAGACTACTCCTTACGACCCTCAATCCCCTTATTCCTCTTCTAAGGCAGCCTCAGATCATTTTGTAAGGGCGTATGCCAATACTTATGGTTTGAAAACAGTGATTTCAAATTGCTCAAACAATTATGGTCCCAATCAATTCCCTGAAAAATTAATTCCGCTTTGTATTCACAATATCAAGCAAAATAAACCCTTGCCAGTCTATGGTAAAGGAGATAATATTAGAGATTGGTTATTTGTATTAGACCACGCCATTGCAATTGACATGGTTTTTCACAAAGGAAAAACTGGAGATACATACAATATCGGCGGGTTTAACGAATGGAAAAACATAGACATTGTAAAGCTGCTTTGCGAAATCATGGATCGGAAACTTGGTAGGGATAAAGGAGCATCAGAACAATTAATTACCTTTGTGAAAGACCGTGCAGGACATGACCAACGGTACGCTATTGACGCAGATAAAATCAACAAAGAACTGGGTTGGAAACCAAGTCTTACCTTTGAGGTAGGGATTGAGAAAACTGTAGATTGGTACCTGGAAAACGAAGAGTGGTTAGATGGAGTTACTTCTGGTGACTACCAAAAATATTACCAACAGCATTACAGTTAAAAAGCAATAGAATATGCAACAATACCATCAGTTATTACAACATATATTGGACCATGGTATCAAAAAAGGAGATCGAACAGGTACTGGCACCTTGAGTGTTTTTGGGTACCAAATGAGGTATGATTTGTCTAAAGGCTTTCCTTTAGTCACCACTAAGAAATGCCATACCCGTTCGATTTTCCATGAATTGCTTTGGTTCTTAGCTGGTGATACCAATATCCAATACCTTAAGGACAACAAAGTGTCAATTTGGGATGAGTGGGCCAATGAAAATGGTGACCTAGGACCAGTATATGGTTACCAATGGAGGCATTGGCCAGATGGTAAAGGAGGAGAGATCGACCAGATAAAAAATCTAGTCGATCAAATAAAGAATAACCCCAATTCAAGACGCCTCCTGGTCAGCGCTTGGAATGTAGCAGATGTGGATCAAATGGCTTTGCCTCCTTGCCATTTGTTGTTCCAGTTTTATGTGGCGGATGGCAAATTGTCTTGTCAGTTGTACCAGCGTAGTGCAGATGTATTTCTAGGGGTACCTTTTAATATTGCTTCTTATGCATTATTTTTAGCCATGGTAGCACAAGTTTGCGGCCTGGAGCCGGGTGAATTTATTCATACCTTGGGAGATGCCCACCTTTACAACAATCATTTGGATCAAGCTAGGCTTCAACTTACCAGAGACTGCAGACCCTTACCCCAGCTAAAGTTAAACCCAGAGATTATGGACATCTTTTCATTTAAATATGAAGACATCCAATTGCTAAATTATGATCCTCATCCTCGGATCAAAGCTGAGGTCTCAGTTTAACCTGGATTAGGTAAGGACTCCTCGTGACTGATTTTGTCCGCCGCGGCGGATCATCAAGTAATGGAAGGGCGATTGCATATTTTGGGTTTATTAGGGTAGCCGTATATTTATCTTAAAAAACGAATCAAATTTCAAAAATGGAAAGGAGTCCAGGATCAGGCCTAGTGTCGAAAGTTTTACCATCGATATTGAGTAAGTAACTTATACCGGAAACATTGCTTACAAATACCTGGTCTGCGTTCATTAAATCCTGTGCTTTAAAAATACCCGATTCACAGCTAATCCCATTGGCCTTAAGTTGACCAATGATTTGCTTTCGGGCAATACCTGCAATGCAATTTGTATGAAGGGATGGCGTAAAATATTTATTGTTTTCTACCCAGAAAATATTAGAACTGCCTCCTTCTGAAACATTGCCCTTGTCATCCAGTAGGATTACATCATCCATACCTCGTTCTTGGCGCTCAATATTAGCTAACACATAGGTAAGGGCATTTAAAGTTTTTGTCCCTGCCCATGGAGAGGCATTTACCTGAATGGAGTTGCTGATATATGCTTTGTTTTTAACTGCTGGAGAAGGCTGATAATCAGTAATTATCAAATGTTCACAGTGAGCATTTTCAATAGGACTGTACTTCCCAATACCCGCTCTAAAGATGTTCCAGCGCACCCGCAAGGTAGTAGTGCTTCCATAGGTGATTTTGAGCAATTGTGCTACCTTTTGAAGATCAGGAATGGTTTCCATTTTTAATTTATTGAGCCCTTTGGTTGCCCTTGCCTGATGATCTTCGTGGAATCTAAAATGGCCATTGGTGAACACCATGGTTTCAAATAGGCCATCTCCAAAAAGTAGGGCTCTATTTATTGGTAATTCTTCAACTTCGCTAAATTTGTCCGTTTTATTCTTGAAAAACTGTCTCATTTTTGTACAGTAACATGTTCATAATCGAACATTATTGTTCTTATCTTATTTCATTAAAGTTAAAATTAAATAAATTATGGCATTCATGGCTGGTTTTTAAAGAGAAAGGTTTAAACTTGAAACTAAATGACTAACTAGCACTTGGTTTGCTTATTAAAAGCAAGTTTATTTAGGTTTCGGAAAATTTTCGATGGAGAAAATAAGCTTATCAACCAGAAAAATGATAAAATTTCACAGTTCATGAGAAAGCAAATTTTACTGCTAATGCTGTTTATTCCCGGGTTATTTCCGGTAGCATTTGCCCAGGATAATTCAGGTAAATTAACTTTGGAACAAAGTGTGGAAATTGCCTTGGAAAACAATCTAAATCTAAAAAGATCTGAAATGAACATGATTGGTTCAGAAGCTACTTTATTAGAATCCAAAGGGCAGATGTTACCCTCCTTTTCTATGGGGGCTAGTTCTGGGTTTCGTTGGGGAAGATCTATTAATCCGGTTTCCAATGATTTTGAGACCAGAAGAATTGGAAACGTAAATATTTCTGGTAATTCAAGCTTACCTATTTATTCTGGAGGCAGGGTGCGCAACAGCATCCAACAGTCCAAATTGAATGTAGAAGTCAATCGGCTCAATGTGGAAACCAGCAAGAATGACATTACTTTAAATACCATCAATCTCTTTATTAATATTGCATTTTCGATGGAGCAATTAAATATTGCTAAATCTCAATTAAAGACAAGCATGGACCAGTTGGAAAGAACCAAAAGTTTGGTAAAAGCAGGTGCTTTGCCAAAAGCGGATCAACTGGATTTGGAAGCCCAAAAAGCAACCAATGATTTGGAAGTTATCAATGCTGGAAACAATTTACGAATAGCGAAGTTAAATTTGTCTCAGGCGCTTCAATTGCCTTTCAATGATTTATTTGGTATCATTGTTCCTGAAGTAGGAGTGGATGGTTTAGAAATAGGAAGTGTAGGAGTAGGAGAAGTTTATGGGATTGCTGAAGGAAGATTACCTCAGATTAAGGCAGCGGAATTGGCAGTAAAAAGTGCCGAATATGGGGTTAGAATAGCTAAAGGTGGTTATGCTCCAAGTTTAAGCCTTAGTGCCAATGTGTTTTCAAATTATGTTGACCAAAGTATTTTTATGACGCAAGATCCTCTTTTACAACAATTTGAAAATAACCTTTCCCAGTCAGCAAATATAGGATTAAACATTCCCGTTTTTTCAAATTTCCGAAATAAAGCAAGTGTTCAACGGGCAAGAGTACAAAAACGTCTGAGTGAAATCCAGGAAATTGAAGCGAAGAATCTTTTGAGACAGGATATAGAATCAGCTTATACCTCAGCCTACGCTGCCGAACAATCTTACAGAAGTTCATTGGTAAGGGTAGAGGCACTAGGAGAGTCCTTCAGAATGGCCCAGCAGCGGTTTGAAGTGGGAGCAATCAATGCTGTTGATTTCCAGGTTGCACAAAATAATTTATTCAATGCGGAAGCAGATTTGGTCACAGCAAAGTACCAGTTTGTTTTTAGTATTAAAGTACTAGATTTTTATTTAGGAAATCCTCTTACATTATAATAAATCAGAAAAATGGCCAAGAAAAAGTCAAACAAATTAATTTACATTTTACTGGGAATAATCGCCCTCTTGGCGGTAGGGTTGATAGTAGGAAGGCAAGCTGGATGGATAGGAGGAGAGAAGCCTTTGGAGGTCCAAATTGGTAAGGTTGGGAAAAAAGACATTGTAGAAAAGGTAAGTGCTTCGGGAGTAGTACAGCCCGAAACCGAGGTTAAAATGAGCCCGGATGTTGCGGGAGAAATTATCGAATTAAATGTAAATGAAGGAGATTCTGTAAATGTGGGGGATTTGTTGGTCAAAATAAGGCCTGATAATTTCATATCGGCCCTTGATCGAGCACAGGCAAATTTAAACCAACAAATGGCTAATTTAGCTCAATCAAGAGCGAGTTTGAAACGAGCTGAAGCACAATTTAATCGGTCTAATTTGAATTACAACAGAAACCTTTCACTGTATGAAGACAAGGTAATCTCTGATGCTGATTTTGAACAGATTAATGCTGATTTCCTTACAGGAGAAAATGACCTTGAAGTTGCCAAACAATCCGTCATTGCATCAGAGTTTATTGTAAAAAGTGCCCAAGCTTCTGTAGATGAAGCTGCAGAAAACTTAAGGCTAACCAATGTTTATTCCCCAACAGATGGGATTGTATCTAATCTTCTTGTGGAGAAAGGAGAACGAGTAGTGGGAACAGCTCAAATGGCTGGAACAGAAATGTTACGGATTGCCGATTTGTCAAAAATGGAAGTAAGGGTAAATGTAAACGAGAATGACATCGTTAGAATAAGCATGAGTGATACGACCTTGATAGAGGTAGATTCTTATTCTTCTACAGGTAAAAAATTTACTGGAGTCGTTACAGCCATCGCCAATTCAGCCAATGAAAAAGTCAGCACTGATGCTGTTACGGAGTTTGAAGTACGGATTCGGATTATAAATAACTCTTATAAAGACCTCGTCAGTAAAGGAAACCCATTTCCTTTTCGCCCTGGTATGACCGCCAGTGTAGAAATAATCACCGATAAAAAAGTAAACGTTTTGGCCATCCCACTTGCCGCGGTAACTGTTCGAACTGGCCAGCTTATTGAGTCCGGTGATGGCAAGGGAAATATGAAGGAGTTGGTGTTTTTGAAAAAAGAAGATAAGGCCGAAGTGCAGGAAGTAAAAACAGGAATTTCTGATTTTGAGAATATCGAAATTCTGGAGGGATTAGAGGAAGGACAAGAAGTGATAACAGGGCCTTATTTTGTGGTAAGTACCCAACTTGAAAATGACAAGGAAGTAAAGATTGAAGTACCTGATGAAGGTGCTGATGATAAAAAATAATCCGTTTTAATCCGGGATTATGCAATAGGATGTCTATCGCATAATCCCAGTTTTAGTTCTAGTTGAAGTTTGGTGCTAAAAAAAAAATAGGTTTACACAATTCCCTATCTGGGATTTTGTAAACCTTTTTTTAGTTTTTGGATTTTTCCAGTGCTCTTTCTATGTCAAGAATGATGTCGTCTACATGTTCCAGTCCTACAGATAGCCTGACCAAACCGTTTAAAATGCCCACTTTTTCTCTTTCCTCTTGGGTAAGTTTGCTGTGTGTGGTTGAAGCGGGATGGGTGACAATGCTACGGGTGTCTCCTAGATTTGCAGTGACAGAGATCATTTGTAATTGATCAATGAATTTTTTAGCTCTGGGTAATCCCCCTTTCAATGTTAAAGTGATAATTCCACCGCCATGTTTCATTTGTTTTTTAGCTAGGTCGAATTGTGGATGGGAGGCCAAAAATGGATATTTCACTACTTCCACTTCTTTGTTTCCCTCAAAATACTGGGCTATTTTAAGCGCACTCTCACAATGCCTGTCCATTCTTACTGCCAAAGTCTCCATGCTCTTGGCCAATATCCAGGCATTAAATGGGGACAATGATGGACCGGTATGACGCATAAAAAACTGAACTTCGTCTATCAGTTCCTTATTTCCTAAAATGAGTCCTCCTAAAACCCTTCCCTGTCCGTCTATAAATTTAGTAGCACTGTGGGTGACAATATGTGCACCCCATTTTGCAGGCTGCTGCAGATAAGGGGTAGCAAAGCAATTGTCCACCACCAAAACGAGGTTATGTGCATTTGCGAAATTTGCAATATATTCCAAATCAATAATTTCCAAACCCGGGTTGGATGGGGTTTCGATAAACAACATTTTAGTATTTGGTTGTACCAGGCGCTCCCATTGATCAATGGCAGATATATCTCCGTAGGTATGCGAAATCCCCCATCTAGGAAATATGCGGGTCAAAAGTTGATGCGTTGATCCGAACAATGACCTTGAAGCAAGGATGTGGTCCCCCTGCCTTAACAATGCTGCCATGCTACCAAACATTGCTGCCATTCCAGACGCAGTTGTAACACCACTTTCTGTGCCTTCTGCAGCGCATACCTTTTCTATTAGATCACTGGTATTTGGATTGGCATACCTGGAATATATATTTCCTTCAATTTCATTTGCAAACATTTGTCTTGCCTGCTCTGCAGAATCAAATACAAAACTGGAGCTCAAGTAAATAGGAGCAGAATGTTCTCTCTGGTTTGAGGAAGATGCAGCTATTCTTACTGCCTGTGTTTCAAAATTTTTATAAGCCATAAAAGAAATTTTTCTTATCGTAGATACATGAATATAACCCATCCAGCGAAGACGCAGAATAGTAAAAATAATCGAGGTAGATAAAGAAGGAGAATGTAAGTGCTGTCCTATTTTCTAATTTATCGTTCCCTATTTATTGGGCAGGTATTGGCACCTTTCCATGGTTCGGAAGGTTGCCAGAGGTTCACAGAGCCTGATCTCTCGCCTCTTCTTTATAAATCAGTTTCCTGAAATTTAATGCAAATAAAGGAATGACACGGCTCTTTTCCAAATCCCACTTGTTTTTTATAATGGATTATAAGACCTTTTGAAAGAAACGTATGCTGTTGGTTGGGTCATAGAAATCGTCATTCTGTTTTTTTGTGATTTTTTACTGCTAAAGGACTTTAAGAAATGAGAATGCTAAAATTCCAAGAATTTATATTTAAC
>Ga0105053_10004884_pt1 | contig 19415 bp, 11 predicted proteins | sample BON01_FD_78093 | JGI IMG/M metagenome (GOLD analysis project Ga0105053, IMG submission 78093) | Freshwater microbial communities from Lake Bonney liftoff mats and glacier meltwater in Antarctica - BON-01 | ecosystem: Environmental > Aquatic > Freshwater > Ice > Glacier meltwater | place: Lake...
ACCAGGAGCAATGCGGTGGGTGTTGGGCGTTTGCCACGTCGGAAGCCATATCCGGATTGAACTATATTCAAAACGGAGTGTCTTCGGTTTTGTCTGCTCAGCAGCTTATCAGTTGTGATACCAGAAACAGTGGGTGCGGTGGTGGCGTAGTATCGTACGTGTGGAACGCTGCCTCTCTTTTTTCTCCAGCAGGGTACGCAGCTCTCACTCCAATTGTGAATGAACAAACCATGCCATTCACTGATGGATCAGGAACAACTTCAGCTTGTCCTGCGTCATACGCTCAAGGTGCTTCTGGTCTTGAGGGCGTTAAAGCCATTACAAATGTTAATGTTGCAAATAATGCGAATGCTATTCAAGCTGCAATTGATAACAACCCTGTTGTGGTTTCTATTTATGCCTCAGGAGACTGTTTTCAGTACTATAAAAGTGGCACAATCAGCTCATCTTCATGCAGTTCCATATGTGGAAGAATCGACCATGCTGTTTTCGGAGTAGGTTGGGGAAGTTGGGGAACCACCGATGCATACTTTTTAATCAAGAACTCATGGGGTGACAGTTGGGGAGAGTCAGGCTATGTCAAGATTTCAACAGAGTCTGCTTGCAATGGCGATGGAGTGTTGCAGGTCATGGAAGCAATCAGTTATCCTCAAACTACCACCTGTAGTGGATGCCAAGGAAGTTCTACGAACGTTCCAAATTCTTCGACAAATGCACCCAACTCTCCCCCAACGGAAACATTGACTGTGTCTCCAACATCCAGCGGTGGTATTTTATCCATTACATGCTTTTTAATCGCTGCTGTCTTGTGCTTGAATTAAAATAAGCATAACTACTATATATATATAATTTAAGATGATTTATCGGATCGATTGTAACGAAACTACATAAACCCATATAGAAAATACCTTGTCCGTGTAAGGAGCCACTAACACGGCGAGAGCAAATGATACATTATCCCCGGATATATTATGTATGTCCGTGTTCTTGACCGACTTGAGGACGGCATCCACCTCAGTGAATGCGGAGTTGAGAGGAAACCCAAATACTTTATTAGAGACCGTGGTGTCTTTAAGTGCATTGAGATGAAATGAATCTGCATTTCGCGAACCTGCCAATTTGGATTCTTCCAACGACTCAAGAACGCTTCGCAGTTTTCGACCAACAATCTTGTTGAAACGCGTCGTCCCATTTTTGGCTCGCCATCTCCGCATGGATCTTTGTAACTGCTCTGTTACTTCACCCTCGAGATAGCTTATAAATTTAGTTGGTGCAGGAGTGTATGTAAGCCTCTCATGCTGGACACTTGGCATATCCACCGCTGGCATCCGTGGAGTCCAAAATGGATGCCAATCCGTCGACAACTCAAAATTCCAGCGAATCTTACACGGCTCACCTTGCTCTTGAACATTCGCCCAAACGTTTTTGTCATTCAATACCAGAGACACATCTCGCAATGGACAATTCTTATCTGTAACACGATAGGAAGTGCCAGTACATGCATTAAACAACAATCTGGTGGCATCTGTGGTGTCGACGACAAGAACATAAACAGTATCTCCTTCTGGTACGCCACGACCCAAAACGAGATACACCAACAAAGATGGTCGATCCTTGAATGCCCAGAGCATATAGTTGCAGAAGAGAATGGCATGCTCCTCCCAATCACCAGCGGATATCTCAAGGAAATCTTGAGAAGGACACCATACATCGTTGCCACCATTAGCAAAAGCTTGCCAATCGTCAAGAAATGGAACCAACGAAACAAATCTCAACAGCGCTGCTGGATGAGTCATCTCTTGTCCGTCATTTCTCAAAGGAGGAACTTGAGGTCGAATATATCTCGTAACAAAAACAGCATCGCCATTGAGGTTATTACCAAACAATTGCAAATTTGCGCTTTTGGTTCTTGTATTCGTGTTTTTAATCTTTTTCAACCATTGTTTGGCGTATTTAACTACCTTTTCATTTTCTCCTGCACCAACTCTTGAAGACTCATGTGGTTCATCAGACGTGGCTAATACCGGATCCAGTGTTGCCATAATATAAACATACGTGGCATTCGATCGATCGTCCTCGATTTCATTTACGATTTCTTTCAGAACCCCAGATGATTCTAAGACTTCCGACGATTGTTGAGGTTTACCAGCATATCCTAGATTCACAGGAGGTGTGTTAAGTCTAAACATACCTTCAACTCTACCGTTCATATAAATAGTGGAAAACGGGATGGAAAAGCAACCTAAATAACGTTTTTCCCGTTTTTGAAAAGTCGCATCTTCTGTTCTATAGTCGTCACTTGGAGCGTCTACAATGACCTCGTCAAATAAATTGAAAGATACCATTTCATTGATGGATTGTAAATTCGAGGGACTGAAATCCTTTCTTGGAGGCAAAAATGGGATGTAAACACTTTCATTCCATGTTGGCGTGGGACCTTCTTGTGCAGAACATCTTCGAGAGGTTCCTTGAAATCTTACTTGAACAAAAGACATGACTCTCTCTGGTCCGTTTGTTTCAGCGTCATCGTTCTCCTCCTTCAAATAAGCGGTGGTGGGAGATCCTATTGGGGATCGCATCGAGTCCGAGTTCTCAGTACGTCTTACCGGCACATTGATACCTCGAACAATCTGCACAAATATTGCAGCCTTCTCTACATTCAGCGAGGCTGCTTTTCGCTGCTTTGCCATCGGTTTGAGTTTTCTTCTTGGTTCGAATAAATTTGCGAGCATGTCAAAGTTCAAACTGAAGACAGGCAAGGAGCCTTCTTTTACCACACGCGACACTGGAATATCATTCTTACGTTGACTATTCGAATTGTTTTTTTGTAAGTCTCGAATTCTGTTGAGGAAGTCCGTAACTCGAGCTTTTTGCATTTGTTGGAGCTTCAGCACTTCAGAAGAGGATCGAGCACCTGTAAATAGTTCCCCATCTTCTTCCATATTGATCTCCTCAGGAAGGAGAAGCCCTTGGAACCTCTCATTGTCTTTAATTTCATTCTCCAATAAAGGAATTGGTTGATGAAATAGATGTGGTTTACTTATCCTTAGTTTCATCAACGTGACTCGCTTCGACTCCACGTACTTTGAATTATCTGCGTACATGAAAAGCCCTTCCTTCAATAAACTTTGTGAACGGAATAATGACCCTCGCTTGGATGACCATTCCATGAGTTTGAATAATCTCAAAACAGATCCGTGTCTAGGGTCATTGGGATCAATATCGTTTAACCTGTTCATGAGAGATTGAAAATCCATTTCATTGGCGAAATCAGGGACTGCATCATCTCCATCAAGTGCTTCAGCAGTCACTCCAGCTCCACCACCGTTCTTATCACCGCCAGCAAGATCACCTTCATAGCTTCCTAGTAATTGTCCATCGGTATCATTGAAGTTGGATTTGTAATTGGGCAATGAAACACGAGTCCCGGTTCCCGACCAAGTTACTATCGATTTGACTTGCCCTGCTAGCACATCAGATGCAGAAGCTTCAGTGTCTATGTCATCATTGGCGAGAGTGTCACTGTATATATCTTTCAAGGTTTTACGACCTTTCCTATGTTTGGTGGTACTACCTGAAGCAAATTGTCTCCATGAGTCATTCGCACCCACTGCATGAGCAAGAACATTTGTAAATTCCGATGCGGGTACTGGTATATTAACACTAGCTATTTTCTTAAGCGTTCCAAGCTCCTTGACAGCACATATATCAAATCGAATTGACTTTGGGCGCTGAATGGCTTTGATTCTGAATACACGTGACCAATTACAAGAGAAAGAAGGCCAAGATACGGATTGTTTCGATGTTGTAGCAATCAGCATGTCATTCACAAACAAACGTACTAAAAGCCGTTGATGACGAATTGATTTCCTCCGATTTTGTTCTTTAAAAGGGACTTCATCATCTTTGCTGTAAGAGCTTTCAGTATTTAGCCGTAATAAGTACTCGTCAGCACCCTTTTTAGATCTACTAGTATTGTATCTATCCAATGTTTCACGGGCCTTATTGAAAAGCAATTTCTTTGACATATCTGCGTCTTTGTTCAAGTTCTCAATTATGTCAGCTATTCGAGCCACTTGGGATTGGTACATTTTGCTACTGAAAGAATTTTCAAGAGGAATGGATACCAGATGGAGGTTGGTACTAGAAAACTCCTGTTCTATTCGAATACTTTTCAAGGTTTGCCATTGATGATAAATCTCGGACGCCAATTGGCGGATTTCCAAATCTTCCGCCAATCTCCTTGAGAATAAATCTACAATTTGAATTTGAACATTGAATAGATTGGCATCTTCCCTTTCAATTGTTTTTTCATATTGCAACATTGCGTTTAATTGAGCTGTTTGATGATCCCTCAAATTCCCTTTCATCTTTTCTTGGTACTTGGAGAAAAGTGATCTCAGTTTCGATGCCACAATATCCTCTTGGCAAAACAAAGGATGATTGTCAAAAACAATGGTTTGAATTGCAATATCCATGGCTGCGCATTCAGTACCATCGTACTGCAAAGTAGATGAAAGTAGTGCTGGCGATATGTAGGTCGACACCCTTTCCAGCATGCCCATATCGGCTAGTAGCGGATCCACATCAGCAGGTTGGGTGGTGCTGGTTTTGGAAGGGTCGGCAAGTACCACCATAGCACCTCCTGGAGAAAACCAATTTACCGCGCTCTTGCTATTACGGTAGGCTACATCTTGGTCAAGCTCCCGTAGCAATCTCTGCTCGACCCGATCAACGTTTCCATCAGTGGCGGGTATTTCCGGTACATAAAAGCCTTCATCTAGTAAAGAAAGATGGTCTCCTTCCTCTTGTGAGAGTATTTCATCATCCTCAATGCCGGTTCCGCCAGACAAAAGCGCTGCTTTTTGTTGCATTATTTTAATTCTCCGTCGAACACGTGCTTGATCGTTGTCTGGCTGTACAACATATGGATCTGTTTTAATAGAAACAGAGCCTACAAGAGGCACAATATTATTAATGGATCTTGCAATTGGGCCCTTTTTAAACTCAATATCTCGTCCATCATAGGCGCTCAAAGCTATTCGACTTTTCCCATCAAGTACACTTTTTCCATTCTCATCAACTTCTGATTCATCTGTTGACTCTCCTTCATCATCATCAGATACGGCATTCATATTCTGCGGACTTCCGAAACGGTTATTCCGGATCGCATTTTCATCCGTTGTTGAAACTTCCAACGATTTCTTCTTCTCTCGCAATGCAGCTAGACGCGCTGCTGCTGTCACACTGTTACTAGCATTCGAACCACCTGCATCACGGGCACTATTATTAGACTCACGGGAGGACCCTGCAGATCGAAGTCGAGCCAGGCGCTCTGCAATGCTTTCACTCATTCGATTTTGGGACAGTAACCGTTTTTTAGTTTGGGGACCTATCCTCGCACTTTTGAAAGAAAGGTAGGTTTGAAGGTCATTTAATAGTGGATGATTCGATGGGGCGTTTTGATGGTGTTTTGCATGGCCGCCTTTTTCAACGGGATGATAGGCTTTGCATTTGCTCCCATAGCAAAGAGCGCGAGTTTATATTACGGAGTATCATATAATGGTATCAACCAACTTGCAGTTGTTAGTTTACTGTGCCCGTTCATAACATATATACCAGCGATCTGGATTGCAGATAGAAATAGATTTGAAGTTCCATTTTACATTGCGATGATGATGTCAGTCAGCTTGCGTTGGATAAGATACTCCTTTGACTCTCCTGATGCAACAGGATATGCCGTGGTGCTTTCTACTACTGTAGCTTCCGCTATGGTCGCTCCTTGCTTAAGTTGCTTAGCTCCTGTTTTAAGCAGGAATTATTTCCCTAAACACCAGCAAGGTATCGCCACTAGTTTGGGAACACTTTTTGGGTTGATTGGCACCGGTTCTGGTATTGTTATTTCTCCGTTATATCAAGATGATATTCACAGTTTACTGTATTTCCATGCTGTGAGTCTTTCTATTCCGTTTATTCTGTCGATTTTCTGTTTGGATCTTTGTTATTGGTGTGTTGAGGAGGAGGAGGAATACCCTCGTACTACTTCATTCAGAAGGGTTGTACGAAGTTTGTCTCAAATTTCATCGCCTGGATCAGCATTGGAACCATCATTGGAACCATCACTAGAAGAACCGTTAATATCGCATCACTTTTATGACCTACCGCTGTCAGTTTGTTACAACTTTCCTGTGGAGAATTTAAACGATATTCCTGAGCAGCACGTACACTCTTTTCGGGATACATTTGTAAGGCTCTTTTCTGATGTTTTATTCCTACGATTGTTGCTTGGAATTTCTCTTACTTCCGGAGTGATCAATGCCATCATGACGCTGGTGAATGAAGCTGCTCCTCCTTCCTTAGATAATGCAACTGGAGCCCAATTAGTGGCCTCTTTGTTCTTTGGTTGCGGTGCAATTGGTGCAGTTGTTACTGGAATTACAATGGACAAAACTCGACATTATATAAGGATTTCAAGGATTTGTATTTCTCTTGCAACACCTTTCACCGGACTTGCCATGTATGGGTGGCGATACGACGTGGCGTCATATGTGCTAGTAGGCATAGGCGGAACTGGACTATTTGGACTTGGACTGTTTCCACTAGCGATTGAATTGGCCATTAAGTATTCTTACTCGGAGGATTTTTCGAACGCTGGTGCTACGATAGCTGGAGTCATTCAATGCGTTTCGAATATTGTTTCGATTGTAATCATTGCAGTGACGACTCCAGGCAATCTCCTCGAGTCACAAGATATACCGATAGTGTGGATGGTGATCAATATCGTTGGAGGCGCGTTACTATTCACGCTACCTTCGCCATTGTAATTTTATTTAACAGTTTAATAAATCAAGTTATTTCTGGAACTATTGCCCAATTGCAACTTGCGGCCTGTTGTAGGTTCATGGTAAACATGTTGCTGGTCTATAGGGCAGCATATGATGCAAGGGAAAAACAAACCGCATAAGAGGGACTTGACGCCGCAGTAGGAGTCTACAGAATAGTATCCTCCTGGTTGAAAGCCTTTTGACTCAAATCGCTTGTCCGTTGTAGGTGGTGCCTGCTTTGAACTATATGCTCGAAGAACGTCGGAGCCCCCCATTCTAACAAACTCCAACCACGTATGTCGATGTTTCAAAAGGTGTGCACTTGGGGGGTCGTACCTCAGAATGGAGTCTGGGCGATTTTTAAATTTGAAGGTTTTTAATTAAATCGGTTCTTTTTGAGAAACCATGTCTTTTATTTTAATTAAATAGTACATTTTTTCCCGCAGCATGTCCCTATGCAAGGCATCGGAGCACCTACCGCCGTGAAACTCTCAGCTTCTTCCAATTCTATCGCTCTTCTTTGTTTTTTTGATATTTGTCTTGCAATTTTTCTTTTTCTTCTTGCGATTTTTCTGTATTCTCTTCTTGCAATTCTTCTTCTTCTCCTTTCAATTCTTCGTTTTCTTCTTTCAATTCTTCTTTCGTATCTACGGGTCATTCTTCTCTCTCGACGAGAATGTCTGGTTTTCAAATTAAATTGACCCAATTGTCGCGCTGGACGTTTGGTATCTTCAATATGTACCCTGGAAAACACGGCATCAGACTCCAATAGTGACGAGAATGAAGCAACGACGAGTAGGAGAAAGCAGAGAACGATAATATGGATTGGAGTCATTTGAATTAAGTACTATTTTGCTTCTGCTTCATTTATTTGATCAGTTTTAATTATAATAGGATTGAAACAAGGCTGTCTTTTGATATCCATGTGGACACATGCGAATACATTTCTGGACACAGTTTTGTAAATTGATTTCGTCGACTAACGAATACTATACGATAATGTTCAGAGAAAAATTCAAAATTCCCATTTTCTTTTTATACCATTCGTACATTGTACTTCAAAAGGAATTTAAGGAAAATATCAGAGATGGGATAATAATCATAGTATACAGCGATGAATTTTGGTGTAGATTTTCCCCTCAAGCAACCATAGTAGCTTTAAAATGACGAATTTCCTTTTCTACAGCATACAATTTACTCTTCAATATTCAGTTTTATGAACAAGTATGCGTCGTCGATTAATGCACAATTACCATACCTGAGAGGCAACACGCGAAATCCAAAGTTCAAACAAATGAGTGGGACTGCAGCTTGTCCCAGAAATTTGCCTCTATCCGTCCCGTGCTTGTGAGATCTGACGGTGAAAGTGACGATGGCCAGTTCCTTGCTCCGAACATCGAATTGAAAGGTCTCGCGCCAGGAGGGATCAAACCTATTGTCTTCAACATAATGGGACACTTGCGCGTCATCATCTTGGGGTAAACCGCGCAGAGAAATCTCGACATAAGGATTTGTTTCTTCCAATCGATGGGGTAGATGATGTCCAGATATTAGGTTCACAATAAGTTTACAAGAGACTCTGTCGTATGACGCATCGCCTTGTTGAAGCGCCCAAGGAAGGTTCATTCCGCCTAGACACAATGGTCCCACCATGCGTTCTACTTTCGATTGTCTAATAGATGCATCAGCGGCACTTTCTAATTTGCCAACCGGGACAGCCTCACGCATCGCCAACGGTTTCAAGACATAGCCACAACCACCGTTGTCCGAAAACTTGGCCTGATTTAGCCATACAAAGGGACCGAAAGTCTGATAGTTTAGTGCAACTATTTGACATCCACAATTCCAAGCTGGCATCGGGTCGTAGTTGGACGACATAACTCTGGTACCATCAGGATATACCCTTACTAGATGCTCATTCGCATATGTACTCAAGGCCGCTGCTTTAACTCCAGGGGATGTCAGTTTTAACATCTTAGTTTCTGATATGGAGGAGGATGTTTTAAACTTCAAGGAATGGAACGAGATTGAGTCCAACTCCTTATTCTTGATCAACGGCAGCGACACGTTCTTTATATACATGACCTGCAACAGCTCCGGTACGACCCCATCGCTCTTCTCATCCAGAAAGTCGTAAGCAGTATCGTTGCTATTGTGAAAATCTTCAGCAGCTGGCACGAATACGGAAGAGACAGTTTCCATAATCGATTTAATTACAGTCAGAGGTTCCACTATTTGACCACCATCATGGTACAACTCGTCCTGGACACTCAGTTGAGAATCACTCCTTCCTATTTCCTCATTAATAACACATGCTTGCGTTCCATTTACCACCTTCATATCTTTCATTTCAGAATCACCGTGATTCAGTTCGATTGAATCGAATTCGTTAATAAGACTATCTCGATGCTTTCCTTTTGCAAACTTCATATCCTTAGCAGACATGGATTTTTTTGGCTTGTCTCTAATAACAAATTTCCTCTTGAGTTCCTCTGGACTAGCCCATTCGTTAGGCCCATCTTTTAGATGATTTTGCAGCGTAAAACGATATAGCTGGTCTCCAAGAATCTCTTCCAGAAGTTGGACTTGTACTAGTTGCTGTTTCATGGAGCAGTGATTCTCAATGGTTATAATAACAGGATATTCACTTGCTACAAACCCACTTTCTTTCAAAGCTTCCAAACATTCCCTAAATAAAATAGGACTGCACAGTGTTCCGCCGTGGGTGACAATCGGTTGATTGCGGGGACCGTTCCATGCATCCAGTTCAATAACCCTGACTCCCAATCTCAAAGCTCGGGTGATAGCATATGCAGTCGATTCCCCACTGAGTTGATTTCCCATCAAATAAGAATTATGGGAAGAGCTGATGTAATAGTCGCAAAGAGGCCTCGACATATCTTGGTACACAGTATTCACTTTCTCCTGATTCGCTGCGTTCCGGGACGATTTGGCAGTCAAGAAGAAAACAAAACCATCATAATCGAGAAAAGATCGAGTTTCTGTCTTTTTAGCTTGCTGTCCAGTTCGAAATTTACGCAGGTTTAAACTTTTCAAATTACGTCTCCCCCCAGTGTTTTCTTGGACGAGAGTAGGTGGTGATTCGAAACTCTTACTTTTGGTCATCTGATTAATCCGACTATTCACGGGACGGACATCAATGTTATTATTAATAGAGTAAATCCAATATTCACACTCTTCCTCTGACGGGGATTCTTTTCCACCAGATGCCCAAAACAGAAACCTCGAAAGGGCCTTTGAATCCAAATATTTGTTTCGGATTTCTGGATCACTTTCATCTATATCATTTCCCAATAAATATGCAATGAGAAATTCTTCTTCAAGGCTAGGTTTCGAATCTATCGCAAGAAACATGCGGTAAAATTCCTCAAAATCCAAATGCCCATTCTTGTCTACGTCGAAGGTATCAAAGTGAATTTGAAGCTCGGCAGTAGGAGCTGACACGCCTAGACTATTCATGAGATTGATTATTTCAGACATGTCAATATGTCCATCTCCATCTCCATCTGCTTCGTGCCAAGCATAACGCACTCGTTCAAGTTGTGTCTTAATCGTCCCTCCTAGCTTTTCATCATATCGCTTGCTGCGAGATTTCTCCTTTCTAAAGACATTCAAGTACTTGGCAACGTCTCCATAGCATCCAGGGCATTTAGCCGGCTTCTTCTTCTTGGCTTTCTTCCTCATTTGTCCCAACATCGACCTCCGAATGGGTTTCGGCAACGCGGTAGAATCGGTTATGTTATCTCCGCAGATCTTCTCCTTGGCAACACGAAGAGTATCTTTTGCACTGTGACCCTCAGTGCATCGGACACTCTTCTGAGAAACAAGCATGGGCGGACTCTTTGCAATCATCCAATCACGCAACTAGTGAATCACGGCAAAAAACTACTAATACCATGGTACAGTTGTACTATCGGCTCAACGCTTGTTTTCATTCCGCAAATGCAATGTGAAATAAGTAAAATAACTCACTGATTAGTGAATATCTCAAATAAGTGATTCCACATAATGTTGTTGCTTCTGATTACCTCACAGATATCCATCAGTGTCTTTTCTTTAACAAGATACTCTTGTTTTTTTAAGAAATTAGCGATTGATATCCACTAGTTGTAGTATTTAAAATAATATGTCGTAATTATTTCCTCTCGGGCAACTATCAAACTCTTTTGTTTCCAAAAGATACTCTTTTTGAATCCAGGATATGAAATGGTTAATCTATAGCATACAGAGATTGATTGAATATTGCCAACGGTTGCAACAAGGAGAAAACCAATGTGCAACAAGCTATCAATGATGCTTTCGTACGACTAATATGTTAAATCCTTTCGAATTAGCTCGTAACAGAGAAAATACTTCATTTCCTAAAGCCTAGCAAGGTTCGAATATTCTTAATGTTTTTTTTGGACTTTAAACATTTCTAAAAAAGGGTCCGACGGGTTGTATTTGAATTTTTCGAAAGCTCTGAATATAGCGGAGAGCTCTTGCGATTTTATGGTCTTTTGAATTTTCATTATTCTCGGTTCGAACGCAAGTAGTAGGCTCTCGGGTGGACATTGGTTCAGAAGATGAAACGCACTCAAGCAGTGAGCAATATCTTGCGAATTGAAATGGTCAAGTTTTTCAACCAGCTGGCTCTCCAAGAATCTCAAATATTCATCAGATGGAGTGAGTCTTAATTTACCACATGCCCAAAAAATGTTTGAAATTGATTGAGGTTGAAGTAGTTTTTTCATGTCAATGGTCTGCACCTCGATGGCCTCGAAAAGTTCTATTCTTGGGGCATAATCCAAAATAGCAAATGCCCACAAAATATTTGAAATTTCCTGTGGTTTAAAATCTCGGATGCATGCTAGCATATCTTGTGCCAATATATTCAATACTTTAGACGAGGGATTGAGTTTCAATTTACCATGAGCCCAAAGGATATTGGAAATTTCTTGTGCCTTTAGAGGTCTGTTCGGATTCACTATTTGCGATTCTAGACAACTCAAGACTTCGTCAGATGGTCTTCTATTCAAACGAGCATATGCCCAGTAGGACTGTGCTACATTAATGCCTTCATACATCCTGTAGTTGTCAGCAATATGATGTTCAATACTGAGAAACAATTCCTCTTGAACCGGACTTTGGAGTTTTCCTAGGGCCCAAAATACGGTTGAACAAGTTCTTGGAGAAGAGGAATCTGCTACACGTGCGAATTGATTTTGAACACGTTGAAGTAAGAGAATGGGAGGTTTTTCAAGTGCAACGAAGTATTGAAGAGCGATAGAAATATCATAAGGTCGCAATTCTTCTACAAGCGGTGAGAGAGATTTATTCAGTTTATCCACTCCAGCTCGTGAAATGGATCTTCTGAATTTGAATGCAAATTGCTTATATTGAGTCATGAGAGACAGCATTTTTTCTTTGTCATCGATAAGGTCTGGAAGATCAGCAACAGTTTGATTCAAATCCAGAACACTTGCTGCGTTTTCAGATTTTAGTATACTGTTGAACCATCGTTTCAAAATTGGAAATCGCTGGTTGCGAACCACATGATACAAGGACATAACAATAAGTTTGGAATAGTACTTTGATACAGGGTATTAATAAAATACAACATGCTTTTTTTTTAAGGGGGGCGATTCTTTTTATCCGTTGTAAAACTGCAGGATGGATGAATTGCTGTCATTGAAGCTGTCCATAGTAGACGTACTGAACAGAGAGCGCGGCGATGTACATGCTAGTACCATGGAGTTTGATGAGCTTATGTCGGAGGTCGCTCAGTCTTATCTAGAGGAAGATTGCCTTGTGTTGAGCGATCCGAGAAGGTATTCCGAAAGAGGGTCTCACGCATGCGTCACTGAACAGCTATACGATCTATGCGTGGACGGTGCTTCTACCAAGGAGGAGCTATTGCGAGCATTTGAGGAAGCACTGATGAAATCTGACGAGTTTCATTTGAAGGTCTCCCACCACCAAGTTGGCGTGGGCATTGTAGCAACAGAAGGAGTTGCCTGTAGAGTCGTATGTGCATACTCCACTCAGTTTGTGATACTCAAGCACCCAGATGAAATAGATATCACTGGCACTATTAGTGGTCATGTGACTCCTAACTATGCTCCATACGCTTGCGTCGTTACACACAAGGAGAAAAGCGGCCCTGCTACATATGTCTACAATCATCCTGGAAGTCAAGAGGTTGAAGATCCTATTGCGGTTGTATGGCCATGGGATATCCATTTCAACAAGAGTGATCTGAGTTTTTCATTTGATCTCAAGATTGACCACGCGCTTCAACGTAAGGGTATATTCGCGATCCCGGATGGTGTTTTCCAAATTTGTATCTATGTAAGTCATGATGCCGATGCAGTACCATATCATACCCCAGGTTCCATCGCAGGTAATCTGGATTTGAAAGGTCTCTCTTGTGCTTCCAGCTCGACGCTTGCGTTCCCTACAGCAGGGTCACGAGCTGTGCAGGAGGCCAAGTACAAGCGACAGATATCAGTACCGGTAGAGAAACTTCTGTTGGTGACTCCGGGACAAGTAGTTCCTGAGTTATTTGAAGTGTATCCGCAACCAGCAAGCCGATTGCCACAGTTTTGTGTCTCAAAGGGAGACTCTGGTTCCTGTTTAGTCGAACTTGCAGTTGCATTTGGTTCCGAAGACGTACCACCCGGATTTGAGGCGGTATGCGATGCTGTAAAAGGGGAGCCGGTGAATTTACGAAGATATGCTAGATTAGACTATGATGAAGAGAACGACGAAGAGCCAATATTCCTATGTACTCGTTTCAGTGACGATGAAAGTGAAATATCCAGTAGAGGAATCTCCCAGGTGACTTTCTCATGTGAGGATAATGACTTCATGGAAAGATTGGATGTTCTACCTGGAACTTTACAGGTACTATACAGGTTGACAGGTATGGGTACGGCCTATAACTTTGGCACTGAAGGCGACGAAGAGGAAGAGGTAGATATCGCTCATGAGCACTCTGAATGGAACCATTCTAGTATTCTAGAAATGGATCAGTTGGGTGAATGTGTTCTTCCATCAGTTGAAAGTAAACAAGCCGAGTTAGAGGAAACTGAAAGAACTAATCGTCTCAATCAGTTGCAGAAATTGATTGATGAAGCTCAAGGTGAGCGACAGAGGCTAGTATCCATTAATCAAGGCAACCAGAAAGATCTAGTTCCAGTACTTATGTTTAAACAAATGCAGATTCAAGTACCAGAGGTTCGAGATGAAATGGGCATTGCAGAAAAAGAACGATGCTATGCAAACTCGTTAAACACCTGTGCGGATGCCAAGGAGACTCTGCAAAGAACGCAGGACGGTTTCGATACTATTGCGATGAGTTTACAGGCCAAGTTTCAAGAAAAAGATACCAGAGCAAAAGAGATCCGAGACTCGTTCGCACATTTTAAGAGAGAGATTTCTAAAGTTGCAGAGAATACACGGACAGGAAAACCTATTCCGGGAAAAATTGTCGCCCAGTTTCAAGAGGCGGAACTTGCAAAAGATGCAGAAATGGAAAAGATGCGTCTCAAGAATATTAATCTTAGATCTATGCTTCGCAAATTGGAAGGGGAATTGCACGAGAAGGAGAAGCTAGCAGAAGGATTGCACCTGATCGATTTCGAACAGTTGAAGATTGAGAATCAAACTTTGAACGAGAAGATTGAAGAGAGAAATGAAGAGCTTCACAAGTTGAGAAAGAAAACCACCACCACGGTGCAAGTCCTCACGCACATAAAGGAAAAATTGCAATACGTTCAACGGGATACCAGCCAATTAATAAGGGACTTGGATGTCTTAGATAAAGAGGTTACTACAAGCAGGGACCAGTTAACGAAGTGTAAACAATCAAGAGATTCATTGAAGTCAGTGAATGAAACCAGAAAGCGAGAATCGGGTTTTGTGAACTCAACATTACTTGTCGACGATTTTCAAGGGCAAAAATCGGATATTGAAGCTTTGAAAAGAAAGGTTCGAGATCTGAAACAAAAACATACCAATTTGACAGGATCGTTTCTTAAACCTAGTGATCATTTGGAAGAAAAGCGAATAGAATAATACTTGTTAATTGATAAAATATCGTTCAACCATGCTATTTCCATGTCGGTATCACGAATTATGTCTGTTGTGGTGATGATATGGCATATTTTAGGGTTTACGAGTTATGACTGCAAATTGGTATGCGCCAGATATTAATTCCTGGCCATTCATTTTAGTCGTTCTATTTTACGAAATATCACTAACAATTACTTAATCGATCACAGAGACATTTGACTTGTTCACGGAGGCTTACAATACTGTGGATAGGTAGAATTCCATTAACTCTATGGAAAATGAAAAAGTATCTGGGATTGAATTCATTTATAAAGCCACAACATCTATAGATACATCGGACTCCGCGGCACTCGAATTCAAATTACAGCGAATTTCATTCATTTTCAAAAGTGACGCAGTTCTTTCAGCCATACATTGGTACCATGAGGGTTGCGAGAGTAAAGGGTATGCGCGCAGCTGCTAGGGAGAACCGTCTTGGTGTGCCGGAGGACGTATTTCATGCTAAAGGCACAAAGGTATCTGGTGACGTTCCCAGTGCAATTCCAGTATTTATCAACCATATCAATGGAGTCTTGGTGTCATTGGATAAAACCAACGAGAAGGCAATAACTACTACGGTAATTTTTCATGGACAGTCTTACTCCTATGTTCAGATCGAGGTCTCTATTTTGGATGATGCTAGTGGGTTCGAAAGTGATGACGACACCGAAGAGTGCTCGGTTTCACATCAACCTTATTGCTTAGTACACCAGACCACAGGTGATGTATACGCTGTAGACCCTATTGATATGGGTCCTTCCGGCGATTCTGGCGTGCGCGGTAATGTTCTAGTATCCGATTCCTTCAATCAGTCCATCGATAAATCCACAGGCTACTTGAAACTATTCGGAGAAACCGTTGCAGAGTATTTGTTTTCTTTGGATCTTGACGTTAATGCTACCGACGCTTTTGGCGAGACCATACTCATGCAGGCAGCCGCCGCAGCCCACTCGCAGCTTGTTCGATGGCTGGTTTTGGAAGCTCACGCAGATGTCAATCTCCAAACGAATGCAGGGTCCACAGCTTTGTTAAAGGCAGTGTTCGCTGGATCGGTAGCCCATGAAGAAGTAGCGAGGATCCTAGTGAACGAGGGAAAGGCTAACGTGAATCTCGGGAATATATGGGGGACTTCTCCGCTTCATTTGGCTGCATTCAGAGGGAATTTGAGACTGTGCAGGATGCTGGTGGAGGAATTTGGAGCTGAAAGAGAATGTGTAGATAAAAAAGGGAAAACTCCTGGAGATTTTTCGCACGAGGATAGTTGTGAGCCGGGACGTTATGATGCAGAGCTCGAAGCCCTCTTGAGTCATGATTGATTATAATTAGAAATATTTATGAATAAGTAGTCATGAGCTAGATATATTTATGAATAAGCATTTGAATTTTGAAAGCGATTACTCTATTTCTTCTTTTTCTTGTCCCCTGATTTCTTGGCAACTTTTTCTTTTGGAACTGACGGGGTGTGTTCTATATATACACGAAATTAGTTTGTCACTTTCAAAACAATCCTTAACTTACTTTCCGGAAGCTCATCTCCTACATGCCAAAAGTTTTTACTTCTAAGAAACTCTTCGTAGTCTTTGCAAACATGCCTGTGGAACTTATCCTGGTGGTATTTTAACAAATTCGATTGACTTTTACTAGGCAGAATATCGTAGGAAGCTTTCCTGTAGAGTAACGTCATGGATTCTCTTGGAGGTGGGTACTCTATCACCGTGTTGCTAGCTACAGCAGCTCCTCCGCCTTTTCCTTTCTTAGCCTTCTTCCCCATATGTATTGTAAATAGATCCGTTAACGTTATTCCCCACTACCAAAGAATGGGGGGCTATCTCATTCAGTTGTTTTGAATGGAGGCGCAACGAGATTTTGAGGAGGACGAATTGCTTTTTGAAGAGGATTCTATTGCGACTGCGCTTTGCAATGACGCTCTGTTCGCAGGTTGTTGCTTCTGTGGTCATTTGCTTGGGAGTATAGAGAGTGTCGTGGCTTGTGTATCTAAGGAGTGCGCTACATGGGTGGACGGACATTCTGTTTCCGAATTAAATACATTTTGGAAAGACATTTCGAAAGATGGTGAAGGGATTTATTGCAAGGACTGTATCAAATTTAAAATGGAGCCTGATGCGCTTTCGAATTTGAATGAGGCTCGAAATATATTGAATCATGCTGAAGAAGGAGTTGGTGAAAACTACATTCTCGCAGCTAAAATCCTTCGCCGTTTAGTGATTGAAGGTACTCCCATGACTCCATCTAGTATTTTAGAAACCACCGGTATTTTTGTGAATATTTCACAAGTAGTGCTTGATGATAAAATTGATATGGAGGTCGTTCGTTCCTTTGTGGGCCAGGAAGTGGATGCGACTTTGATGGCGGGTTTAATGTCTGGAGTGGAGCATGTAGGATGGCTTCTGGACGACAGATCAGTAATGGCGCCTCTTGCTCATCTACTGGAGGAGGTGAATGAAGCATCTCTCGAGCTTGATCCTGTCGATGCTCATGCACTGATTGGGGCCGCATTGCTGTCGGTTGGTCCTGCAGTGAAATTCCTTGCATCAAGAGATTCCGACGACATTGACTTGTCTCTATTACGAGCCCAGAAATCCGTCCCGCTATGCTTCCCTGACTTTTTGTCGGTTGAAGAAATCGACCAATTGATGCAATTTGCAAAGTCTGAACGTCAATCGGATTCAAGTAAAGGAGGTAAAGGATGGGTAACTAAATACTTGCAAATAAACGACAGTTTCCGCGATAACTTTCCGATAATCACCGATCGAATATTCAAACTGGTGCGCCAACATGACCACCTGAAACTCCTTCCCGACATTTTGAATCTCAGATGCGTGGAGATGCACACAGTTACTAAAGGTGGTAGTTTACCAGATCCGACCCATTATGACAAAGGTAGCCTGTACACCATTGATGTTTTGCTATCAAGTGATTTTGATGGTGGTGATTTTGTGACGCTAGAGAAAGATGGTGGATTCAGCAAACCAAAATTTGATTCTCCAGGAACAGCAGTTTTATTTGTATCTCATAAGTACCACTGTGTCCGGCCTGTAATTGGTGGAGAACGCAATGTACTAGTGATTGAAATATGGTCGGGAGATAATCGAGTTTGTGGTCACAGGTGCGAAACCCGCCATGGAGTTTGTGATGCAATGAATAAAAAACTCAAAGTATATGAAGGATCTCCTTCTTCGGTGGTTCTGGGTGATTGCCTTGAGACGGCGCATGAGGTTTTAGCGAGCACAGCATTTCATGGTAGGGCACTTTTCAAACGTGTAGCGGCACTTCAGCAAATTGAAATGCCGGAGAATGTAGAAGTAAGGTTTGAAGGGAGTTCGCCAGTAGCTCGTGTTTATGCCATTCGAGCCATTGAAAAAGGTGAAAAGCTGAGTCTGTGAAGTGGATTCATATTCAAAGTACAAGGGGTTGATTCATCTCACTCGCTTTTACGATCTGAAAGTTAATTAAGATCTCAACGTAGTTAATAAGAGAATTACAAACTTGTTCCTACTTCAGATTACAAAACTAGTTATATTTCTTGCGGTTTGAATACACGGTTAATGCTAGATGGTTCATTGGAGGTGGAGCTAAGTCCCCACCTATTAATCCATTAAAAAATGTTTTATTCCCCAGTGACATTTAAGATTCGCAATTAAAATCCATGTCTACATGTTATCGACGTTCAATAAAGGACAGGAGCTATCTATATTTTTGAAAATGCTTGAATCAAAAGTTGGTAGGTTCAAAAACGACTGATGATGAAAGTGGAGTAGACCCCCACAGCTTGTTCACGATGTCGCCATATTCGGGAGATCCTGGACTGGGTAGCGAAACTGATGGTGGAGTGTTATTATTGTTGGCACTGGTATTGCTGTTAGGTATGGGAATGTATCACTACAAACTGGTGTATGGTGGTCAGAGGAATAAGTACTGGGAGTCCTTGTCCGCAGATGATATTCGTATTGTGTCATTCGGAAGCTCAAAGTGGGTTTTAGCATTGTTCAGAATATCTGCGTTAGGTTATTGCTCAGGTTAGTAATCCGTTTATATCGCTTATATTTAGAATCATCCAATTAACTTTTTTGCTTACAGCAATGTGGGCGTTGTATTTAATAGCCGGTAATTGCTGTGGAGAACTGCGTTATTATTCAGTCTGGAGCTTCATGATGATGTCTCTTTTTTTCCTTCTTGGGACCTTGGTATCTCTAACAGAAAGCAATCCCAACAAGAGACTCACTTCACTGGACAGAGTTTTTGTCGTTCTATATGAGATCATCTTCCCAACTATTTTCATCACATTCTTTATATTCTGGACATATATAAAAGAAAACAAAGAATACAGCTTTCCAAATGCCAAGAATGAAACTTGGAATATCGTATTCATCTTGACGAACCCGGCAATCATGCTGATGGAATTTTTTCTGAACCGGATGTTGCTAGTAAGCCGGCGGTGGTTCTATCTCACCTACT
>Ga0105053_10004904_pt1 | contig 19355 bp, 10 predicted proteins | sample BON01_FD_78093 | JGI IMG/M metagenome (GOLD analysis project Ga0105053, IMG submission 78093) | Freshwater microbial communities from Lake Bonney liftoff mats and glacier meltwater in Antarctica - BON-01 | ecosystem: Environmental > Aquatic > Freshwater > Ice > Glacier meltwater | place: Lake...
CCCAGGGATTTGTTTCATTTGTTCACCAATAACTATATCTGAAAACTCGCTGAATAACTGCAATAGCTGCTCAACTGAAATAGCTTCTTCAGATACACACTCGACCACATGGGGGGCTATGTAGACATCCAAAACGATACATGTTTTAGGCTGCAGCTTCAAATTACGGGTCCCCACTTCTTGAAGCAATGTGCTTCCTCCTTCATTTTTTAATTCCATAGTATATTTTTGAGCCGTGATTGGGATTTTAGACCATTTCCCAGCACTCCATGTGAATTTGCATGATTTTTCTGCTTCTCCTGGACGCACTTTTGGAAATATTCTATCCCAGTTGGTATACAAGTACCCGGCCATTTCAAGCTTCCATTTTACTAACGTAGCCTTCCATAAATCCCACCCAACATCCTCGACCCCTCCTGAGGAAGGCAGATAAACATGAAGCCAGGTTTTAAGCCAGGTTTTGGTGAACGTTTTCCTATTCGTTAGGAATATGTCTTGTACTACTTTATCAATAATTGGAGTTTCTTCACCATATAGAGCACCTCGGATTTTAAAAATTAAAAATTGAAGCCAAATTCGTTTAAGAGGCCACTCTTCAGGTAAATTATCGTCGTCCTCGTTTACAATGGCAGTCTTCTCAATTTCACCTTCTTTCAAGAATGCATGCAAGTATTCTGTATGGTCAACATTATTCTCGTGTAATGCGTCGCAAAGATCTTTCAGTTTTTCCAGACAGGCTTCTCTCGCTTCTAACAACTGATTTACTCGCATGTCGTAACGACATACTAACGAGGGGGGCTTTCTCTTGAATCGTGGTAGTTGAAAGTGGTAGTCAATACCGTAGTAATAAAAGGAGCGCGAAAATTAGTTTCAACGGACAGATTTCATTCTATACTGCTGCGAGACAACCGATGGAAGAGGCTCAGTCTAACATTGCAACCGAGTACGCTCGACTCCAGAGGGAGTACAGGAACATTGAGCAGAACCGCCGAGCATACACGGAAGAGAGTCAGAATATCATCAAGAGACAACAAGCTGCCATCAGTAAGTTGAAGAAGGATGAAGACGCTCTCAAGGCGGAGTTGGCTATGGAGAGAAGGCATACTAATGGGAAGCATGGGGGAACTGCATCTACTTCACAACTGGCAATCTTGCAAGATCAAGGGGATACGTTCACGCAGAAGATAGCCGTTGAAACCAAGAACATGGATGAGCTCAACAAAGCCATCAAAATCATGAACTCTAAAATCCTGCAACAGAAAAAAATGATGGGTGGGGTGAATGCTTCAAAGGAAAACCAGAAAATGGTCCAAAAGCAGATAAAAATCTTGGAGAACAGGCTAGATAAGGCATTAGTAAAGTTTAACGAGGCTCTTGCTCATAACAAGAGCCTCAGAGACACCATTGATGGGCTCCGCCGCGAAAGAGTAGTGTTTGATAACATTTACCGAAAAATGGAAAAGGATCTGGTCGAGAAGAAGAAACAGATGGCTGGTATTATTGAGCAGTCCAATCATGCATACGAAGCTAGAGACCAAGCACAAGTTGAGATAAGCGCATTAGAGCATCAAAACAATAAGGAGCGCCTTGATTTTAATGAGCAGATGGCAGAGTTGGATCGTTTAATAGATGGTGAACGAAAGCGAAAAGAAATGCTACTACGAGGCGACAAGGATGTCACGGGCCAGCGAGGGGATATGACTCCTGAAGAGGAAGCTAAACTTAAGAAGAAAGCTGCCAAGGGGGTTTGGAATTTGGCTAAAGACAAAGCAAGTGTTCAAATGGCAGAAATGAAAGTCCAGTCTTACGAGGAGGCTTTCAATAAGATTAAAGCTGCTACCGGCATTACAGATGTGGATAAGCTTGTCTCAACGTTTATTCAGAACGAGGAGCAAAATTTTAGTCTTTTCAACTTTGTGAATGAGCAAAATAACGAAATCGAGAGACTTGAGGAGCAAATTCAAAAGTTGCGCGAAGAAGAGGACAAATACGCTCAAGAGTCAGGTGACGATGTAGACCAGCACAAACAATTGCTTCATGATTTAGAAAATAGACTTCATCATACTGAAACTGCAATTGATAAATACGAGTCCAAATACCAAGATGCGATGAAAACATTAAGTGCTCTAAAGATTGGAATTCAGAGTATCTTTCTCAAAACTGGTTGCAACAAAACTGCAATGGCTGAGTTGCTTCAAGACAGCCAAGTTACAGAATCCAATATTATGCAGTTTCTTGGAATTATAGAACAGAGAACGAATGAGATTCTTCAGATGTGGGCTAGCTATTCACGTGGTGACAATGGAGATGGCGAAGAGGACAACCCAATGTCGCCTACTAGCCCTACACTGGTTAGTATATTGGGACAAGGACCAGCAACTCCATTCGGACAGGAGAGTGTTCAGATCAATCCTCCTTGTTTAGGAGACTACTCTTCAGACGAAGATAGTGACGATGAAGATACTGAACAGAAGCCTCTTACCCACGCCGACTTGAAGATCAAGACAATGAAAACGATACATAAAAAAGCAACCATGTCTATGACCAAGAACAAAAGACATGATAACGACCTTTAGTCCAGTTATAATAAAACGCAAAGTATGATAAATCTATTTTAGCACCAGCGACATTAATGCCTCGTGTATTTTCCCTTTGTTTTCCCTCAGAGTTTTCTCCGCTTCAGCATCAGTAATATCAAACTCAGATGCGATTACACCCACATCGACTTTATTGATAGGAACAGCCGCTAACTCCAGATTTCGTAAATTCTCAGCTGCTTCAGCTACAGCTTCAGCTTGTTCTAATTTGTGCAATGCAATTTTTAAACTTTGCCCATCCATATCTACTTGACTGGAATTAGATACGTCCTCGGGTGCGTCCTCTCCCATATTCGCCATGGCTTTCGCTCCGCTTTCATGCTTCTTGACCTCCATCTTTTCAATGGCCAAATCAATCAAACGAGGGGACCGTCCCGGTGCATAAAACCGTTATGGGAAACTCTACTATTCGCTCTATAAGTTTTAGAGTGCAAAATTACACATCAATTATGGAGGAGGTTTTGCCGTCAGCACCACCGATGATGGCTGAATTGTTTGGTTTGACAGTGAGGACTTTGTCAGGGACAGAATACAAGTTGGCTAATGTTCAAATGCATTACACTGTAGCTGACCTTAAAGAGATGATCTGTGATGTAGCTCCAAATTTTCCTGTCAAACAACAGAAACTTATTAAAGGAAGCTCGACGCTGGTCGATACAGCAACAATGGGAGAGGTAAGCGAATGGATAATTTTTTAATACTCTAAATTCTCTCTTGTAGCTTGGTTTGAAAAATGGAGACACAATTCATTTGGTGAAAACACTGGATGACGACGACGATGATGATCTGGATGGTGAAACGCCAGCACCAAGTGTGAATATCGCTAGTCCTCAAAATCGTAAGTGCTTTGTATCTTTCTTTTTGTTCAAGTTTTATACGTCTTTCATCAGCTGGGGAACCCAGCATTATCACGGTTCTGGTAAGTAGCTCTTCGCATTCGAAATAGTTGTGGGCCTAATATTTTTACCAGTGCCCTGAGAATGCAGGTCCAGGTACGAAGCTAATGATCAATCCTCCAGGAAGAGAGCAGATGACGGTTACTGTACCAGCGGGGGTCGCTCCCGGAAGCCGATTTCAGGTACGTCTTCCTGCGGCACAGAGTCAGCAGCCTGTTAGCCAACAACCTGCTAGTCAACAACCTGCTCGTCAACAGCCTGCGGGTCAAATTATGCAAGTAACGTGTCCACGTAAGTAATCATTGTGCTGTTGTAAGGGTTTCTGGTGTAACATCTTTTGTAGCGAACACCTCTGCCGGCCAAGAGATCATGGTGAGTATATGTACTTTATATGGGGTTTATTAATATTTTAAATGTAGATCGAAGTTGCTGGAGTTGGTCGTATGAAAGTTAGAGTTCCTGATGGAGTGCGCTCTGGTCAAACCTTTCGCTTTAGGCTTCCAGCTTCGAGCTAAAAACCTATTTTCTAGTTTTTAGTTCATGCCTTTTGACTTAAACATTCTTATAACCTATCTATTTTTTTCGTTTGCTGTAGCCCCCCACAACGCGGTAGACTTTAGTTTATTCCAGTGATTCATTTGAAGGTTCCCCATATCTTCAAGTCATCCAGAATTTGATCGATGACAGACGATGCATCAGAGATAGCGTCTTTGGAAAAAGTTCTGGTAAGTCAATTGATTTACAACCTGTCATTCATCTGACCTCTTTGTAAAGTACCGGCTGGGCATGACCGACGATGACAAATTAGAGGATATTTTGAGCAAGCTTCTTTGTAGGTTATTATCGCGACTAGGAAGCTCCGAAGCGATCCGCAACAAAACAATGCAGGTTCTTCAGCATATCAACAAACGAGTCCTAGGTAATCCTTCTATCAAACTACCGTTGGTGGACGTAATCGACTTGACTTACAAGTCAAACAATAACAGTGTTTTCACCGTGAATTTCGCTTTAATGTATGTGGAGCTTGGGGTTGATCGTTTATCAGTTGGAGAGCGATCCAAGATAGTGCCTTTGTTGATATGCGGGATATCACAGCTCTCGGAATCGCAACAGTTAATCATTCTGCGAGCACTGTATTGCGCATTGCCCTCCGTTTCTGTTAGTGGTGATATGTCCAAATGGTTGCCAAAGGATACTAGTGAAGAAGATAAAGAGTTCATTCTCAAGTGTTTTACGGACGTTTTGTTGTTGGTTCCTTCTACTATTACCACACCACCAGGTTTAACGCCATCATTGGTTAATCGATTGAAGCGGAAAGATGGTACGATACCCGATGGTGCATATATATCGTTATTGCAGGGTGCTGTCGTCAAGATACTGTTAGCTGGGGTTTTTACTCACGAGTCAGTGTTGCCGTTGCTGATATTAGGAAAATGTGCTTTTAGGCACGATGTGGTTGATGCTGCGGAGCAAGGTATAGGCCGCGTGATGAAAATAGTGGACACTGAGAGTGAATCACTTTGTCTAGATCTTCTAGGTCTGATTGACGAAACGAGGAGTTTTCGAACATCCTTCAGTCCTGGTGTCAGGGAGATTGCTATGTCGACACTTTTGAAGCTGGACGACATCGCCGTTGCGAAAGTTACACAACCTGCTACTCGTGTAGCGCAAATTTGCTTGATGGGGTCGTCTAGTTCCATGAGGGTGTTGGCCCTGGAATTGATCAAGAGAATCACCCGAGTATCTGATGAAGACGCATTACAAGACAAGCGTGTTGAACTGTCCAAGATTGTATTGGATCGCGTAGCCAAGGCTACGCCTGGTGCTTTCAGTGATACGGAGCGCGAACGGACATATTCATGTTTAAGCTTGCTCATATCTAAATTCCCAAGTCTCTTCGCGGGTAACAGTCATCTCGTCCTGGCTTTGATGAAACTTCTCGACAATGATGCCCCCATGAGAATGGTGGTACAAGAAGCCCTAGGAGTACTATGTGATGCATTTGTAGGCTCTTCCTCCCTCGTAGAAATCCAGACAATTATGAAAGCGTACATGAACCACACCGAGCCAAAAGTCAGATTGGTAGTGGCAGATTGGACAAGACGATTATTTCCGTTCGATGATAGCCAATCGCGTTACATTTCACTTGTGATGGCTTGTGACTCGGATGTGCGAGTTCGGCAAGTTGCTTCCAAAGGACTGGTTGCTTCAGGGTGCACCTCCATGTCCTCTGTCGATGACAAGTTAAAAGGGAACTTGAAAGTGCTTGAAGAATGTGCAAGTGTAGAAGCAGGCAGACTAGCCCTTGTGTGGACTGACGAGACTTCATTTCCGGAGGAATATTCGATTGTCACAGATGAAGAAAATATGTCGTTGTCACCTGCTACGCATTCATGGCTCCTTTATTTGTCAGAACTTGATTTAAATAGACCGTCCTCCTCTCGCAGTACAGAAATCACCCGTCAATTTCAATTAAGTTCGTTGCTGGGATTTTCGCTAGCATGTCTGAAGAGATCGTGGACCAGAGGAGAATCATTCGATCCATCAGAACTTGTTTTATTTCAAAACCTCGTTGAAAATTCCATGGAGTTGGATGATCTGACAGCCATGCGTTGTCTGCATCGAGTGGCTTCGAAATGTCTGGTGGAGTTATTCCGCAATAATGATACAGTATCTGCGACCATCATATCTGAATCGTGGTTACTTCGATGGCTTGCTGCCGATTCACTCGTTGTGAGAGAAAATGTGGCCCAAATACTTGGATTTACGCCTAAACTGCATCAGTCGACTGATTTTCTAGACGAAATTGTCCACAATATGAACAGAAAAGTACCTTCGGCAATCAATGCTCGCCATGGGGCTATATTGGCGTCGTCGTGTTTACTCATAGGAAAACAACTTCCTGCCAAATACCGAACGGACATATCGATATCATTAGTCAATATTATGCTCGAGACCTCGAAAGTGAGACTTATTGCAAGTGCATGCATCACTGCTTTGGGGGATGCTGCTCTTCATTGCGGCCTCTCGCTACCTGACCCTGGTTTAGAAGAGATGATCGTCACCAAGCTGTGCACTTCTATTGCCATCGATACATCGAAAGATTCAGACGAATCGCACGAAGTGACCAACGCAAAATTGATTAAAAGCCTAGCGACTACACTGGGACATATTTGTGCCAGCGATGTATTTTCATCGGAATCGCAAAAGAAAGTGTTGGATGCACTGTTTGAAGCAGGAAACCAGAAGGACCCTGAATTTCAAGTGATGGTAGGAAAATCGCTATCTCATATCGTTTCTTGTTCGAGTCATGCTACAGTCGTTGTTTTCAATAGAGTATTAAATGAATCTTCAAAATCGACCAAGAACAGAATCCGAAACGCAAGTAGCTTATGGTTGTTGGTCGTTGTCGCAGAGCTGGGGGGACTGCCCAAGTTGGATCCCTTTGTTGAGAGAATTAATGAAGCTTTTGCGAGTCTATTGAGAGAAAAACATATGGTGACGCGAGAATCTGCAGCCAGAGGAATGGCGATTCTTTACCATAAGAGCGAAAAACATCGTCTCGAACTAAGTTCCAGTCTAGCACGATTACTGTCTGGAAAAAGTGAATATTTCAGTTTATTAGCGAAGGAGGCTGAGAAAGAAAGAGTGAAAGAAGCAGCCATTAAAGCTGGAGAAACAGTAGAGGTGGCAGTGGGAAAAGAAGAAGATTTGACTATGAGTACATTACCGCTTAATGTTGTATACAAGGAGATATACGTCGTCGCCACTAGAGTTAGCAAACCCTCGCTAACATTCCATCTGTTGTACTTGTCAGCCAGTGATCCATTATGGCACTTGTCGAGTACGAAATCATTACGTTGTCAAGCTTATGACAAAGATGCAGGTAAGCAATTAGATTCTGAGACGGTAGAACAGCTGATCCCTATACTGTTCCATTACAAATTCGACGATGAAGACTCTATTCGAATTGCTGTGTCGAAATTGTGGGAATCTATGATATCGAAGACCGAAAAAGAGATCATCGATGAGCATCTGATGAGTTTGATTGACGAGCTGATGCGTAATGCGTCGAGCCGACATGTGAGAGAACGCAAGGCTGGTGCTATGGCACTTGCTCGTGTGGTAAGAGATACTTCCGCCGACAAACTGATAGACCATCTTGAGCGTATGTGGTTGTTGTCCTCCAGGCTTATAGATGACGTACAAGATGCCACCAAACTAGCGGCTATCTCTTTAGCTTCAGCGATGACTACCTTGGTGGTACGTTGCTGTGACGCTGAATCCAAGGTGTTGACGCATGCTCAGATTCAAAAGTCGCTTGAGATCGTGGTACCCTTTATGCTGGAGAAAGGCTTGCTGAATCAGAGTAAGGACGCACAATCATTGTCAGTTGTGACTCTGTCGAAGGTTGTGAATGTCGCAAAAAAGTTGATCAGACCGTTTATATCTCAGATTGTTTCCAAGTTAGTTGAGAGTATGAGCCCCTTGGAAGACCAGACATTCCAATACGCGATGTTTCATACCAATGACCAAGGGGGTGAAATCAAGGTATCAAGCGATGAGTTAGAAAATCTTAGAGTGCAAGCTGCTAATTCGTCTCCAATGCAGGTAAGTTATGAAAGAAAACGATGTAATGGGTGTTTATACTAATTCTGTAATATCGTAGCACACGATTGATAAATGTCTGGATCAATTGAATGCTGCTGATGATTCCATTTCTGCCATGCTGTTTCCAGTTCTCGGCCGTCTTGCTAGATCTGGTGTGGGACTGCTCACTCTAGCTTGCGTTTCTCGCACAATCAACCGTCTCTGTAGCAACAAAGGACTTGCGACTCAGGTCCAAGTTCATGCTCACCTATTACTTCGAGGCCTGGCAGTGGGACTTTCTGACTCCAGCTCTTTGATCCGAGACAGTTTTGCTTCTACAGCGGCCAGTGTTTGTCGGCTTGCCACTCCGTCCGACTGTAAGGAGTATCTGAAGACGGTAATATCCCTGTATGATAACCCTGGAGACGCCAAGAGCAGGCTGACATCCTCGGTGGCTCTGCGCTTGCTTTTAGGGGCGTCACCTGCATGGTTCCCCCAAGCTGTAGGTATTTGCTTCTTCGCCAGGCACGACAATGAAGACGAAGATGTAAGTGATGCATGGAAGCAAGCATGGAGCGAGAATGTGGGATCAGTGGAAGCTGGAGCCATCAAGTATGGAGTTGAATTGGTTTCATTTGGCATGCTAAGACTGGAGAGCACTGTATGGCTTCATAAATGGCAAGCTGCTAAAGGCCTTCAAGACATCGCAGCCACAAATGCGGCAGTTTTCGACGAAACGGCGGTATTGAATAAATTAGCATCATTGTTACCTGGACGCTACTGGGAAGGTAAAAACGCAGTTGTCGAAACCATATCACAGATTTGGATGCGGAATCAATGCATTCCCATTGGACGATTATGTTTGGATATTCTTGCTTTACAGCCTGGAACGAATGATTCATATGAAGCTTCCGTTTTGGAGGCACTTGGACAGGCATGCGCAGTCGCTAAAGATGCCAAGGCGGTTCAAGATCAATGCATTCCTGCTTTGTTTAACAATTTGAAATTGGCTCGAGGTTTGAAGAGCACTTGTTCCGGCTTTGAAGCACTTGGGAAAGCATGGAACTCTGACACAACATTTTCAACGGATCTCTACGAACTAGCCTCCGTGAAGCTTAAAGGTGCCGAGCCGGTATTGAGCGTGTCGATTATGAACTGCCTTAGAAATGTCTTATCATGTATTCCTCTCCAGCAAGCCTCTCCATTTCTGGATCTATCTTGGAAATGCGTTGTTGAAAACAAACTTCCCAGTATCATCATACAGTCACTGAAGTCGATTCAAGGGTTTTACGATCGTGGTGATTTGACCAAGGATTTGGATTCAACGAAGAGTTTGGCTGCTTCCGCTCTCATTCGCGTGGAACCGCTCCTTCTTCATAGGGATCATACCATAATACACGCGGCCTCCTGTTTGAGGGACTCGGCAAAAAAATATGCCTAGATTACCCAACCGAACGAATTCATTTTATTCGAATTTGCATATAATGTCGTTCAACATAGACTTCGATACCGCTAAAACTTAAATAATTATGGTAAACCACCTGTTTTTAACACGAAGTGTAGTGCATCTAGAAGCCATCAATCGCTCATTTCTAAAAGAACGAGTATCTTGATGAAAGAAAAAGTCTGATGGCAATCCGTGAGGTGATCAGAAGCAACTTGCAACCTTATTATGAGAAATCCCTGATTTCACATTGTATTGCTCCTGATGAAATTTAATTTCATCCCTCGACTTGACAGAAATGTTACCCACAAGTGACTTTCATGATGTGATCACTAAAAATTAAAAAATACTTTGTAAATTGAAGTTCTTCTTTCTCGAAGTGAACTCTCGCAAACCTACTAAAACTTCTGCAATGTTCTTTGTTCAACACCTAAGTATATCTACATCCCATCTAGCACCAACACTAATGATAAAGGGAACCATACTGTGACCATGAATTTTCTCAAAATCTTGATGCTTTTGCTTATTTAGTGCCTCTTTGACATCAGACTGCACTCACGAGTGATAAACTTAGTGGACGATTTGAATTTTCTTTTTTCAAAATTTACCATTAAATTAACAGTATTTGAGAGTACCTGTTAGGGTATCTATCTGTGGCATTAACGGTTGTTTTTTGGGTGGTTGCTTACAAATATTATGGCCTCGTTTGGTGGTGGAGGCGAGAAGCACACTGCGTTTATTGGGAATCTTGCTTTTGAAACTATTCAAGCAGATATCGATCAGTTATTTGAAGGCCTTCGGTTAAGTCAAGTTCGTCTAGTGTACGACCGGGAAACTGGTGAGCCAAAGGGATTCGGATATGCCGAGTTTGACGATGAAGAATCTCTTAACGAAGCGCTGAAAAGAGATGGGACTGAGATTCTAAATAGGAATGTTCGAGTGAATGTAGCCCAGCCTAAGGGTGGAGGAGGTGGTGGTGGTCGTGGTGGTGGAGGCGGTGGTCGTGGTGGCAGACAAGATAGCCGTGGCGGTCAACAGAGCTTTGGGGGCAATTCAGGTGGCAACTCGTACAACAATCCTGTTCCAGATGACCCTCCTTTCACTGCATTTGTAGGGAATATTTCATTTGATTGTACCCAAGGAGATATCGATGTTCTGTTTCAAGGACTCGATGTGAGTGATGTTCGACTGGTTCATGATAAAGAGACTGGAAATGCAAAAGGTTACGCGTATGTTGAGTTTGGAACTAAGGAATCATTGATTCAGGCTCTTGAATACAGTGGCCAGCCTTGGAACGGCCGTGATCTGCGCATTAATGTAGCAGAACAAAAAGGCAATCGAGGCGGAAATCGAGGTGGCTTTCAAGGAGGAGGTCGTGGAGGAGGATTCGGTGGTGGAGATCGTGGTGGAGGATACGATCGACAAGATGGCGACCGAACTGGTGCTAATGCATTTGGTTCAGGTCGAAATAGAGACTTTCAAAGAGGTGGAGGTGACTTTCAACGAGGAGGTGGAGGAGGTGACTTTCAACGAGGAGGTGGAGGAGGTGACTTTCAACGAGGAGGTGGAGGAGGTGACTTTCAACGAGGTGGGGGGTCTTCCCGTGGTGGTCGATTCGGATCAGATCGACTGGATGACGCTGGATTCGGTGGTGGAAATGACGAAAGACGTGTGGTTGAAGAGATCAGGGAACCTACTGAAGCCGACGAGGCCGAGCGCCCGCGATTGAAGTTAAAGGGCAGAACAAAACCAGTTGAACCCAAATAAGCTATATTAATACTATTCAATTATGGACCCAATTTTTATTGTCAAAAAGAATAAAGAAACTAATATCGTGTCTTGGATTCTCTGACGGAGTTCCCTACCTTGAGGATATTTTCGGTTCCCCTGGAAACTGATTCTGAAACCAACGCTCTCGCCGTAGCTGTTATGCTTGACACAGAGTCCATGTCCACTTTGGGAATTTTAAGAGATGGAATAACGGGCTCCTGATTGTCGTCTGAACAGAAGACTTTGTCGGCTAGCTGGGCCTCTCGCAGTCGTCTTCTAGGTGTGGATTGACGTTGGGGATGGGATTCCGTTTTTAAGTTATAGGACCGACGTCGAGCAGTTTGGTTATACCCCCCAAGGCTATTCTTACGGAAACTAGCCTGTTCATTAATATTTCTATCGAATACAAACCCATCTTCCTCGTCAGAATAAGTAGGTGATGTGGCCATAACAATTCAACGGATTTTTAAAATGTTGCGGGGGGCGTATAGTTCGATGTCGATCGTGTTAGGTTTCGTGCTGGTAGTGGTCTTATTTGCTCTCGTAGTCTATGCCAAAAAGCATGGCCATTCGAAGGTAGTATCGGATATTGTTGTTGGTTCAGTAATATTCGGTTTGGCCATGGGCTTTGCGCTCCTTGAGGCAGTCAACTTGATGATATGGCCGTTCAGATATATACGGCGTCTCTTGAATTATTCCCCTCCGATGGATCCGAAGATAACTTCCGATCTTTCTACCGGGCGCCACTCAAATTCCTCGAGAAAAATTGTTGTGTTTGATGGAGTATGTGTTCTATGCAACCGCTTCGGCAGGTTTGTCCTGATGCATTTGGTAAGTATGGAAACAACTCCCATTTTTATTGCTTATTTGAAATAGCCGGATGCAAATTTGGTATCTTTTGTTCCATTCCAAGACCCGATGTCCAACCCCCACGTGAATCTGAAAAAATTGCAGGAGGAATTCAAATTCGACTCGGAACAGCTCGAGGATCGAATCGCGGTGATTGAGGGTGAAACTATTAAATGGGGTCCTGATGCTGTAATGACAATTCTTTCATGGTGTTATTTTCCGTTTCCTGTTGCTAAAATTGGTTTTTTAATTCCATATCCCGTTCGAGATGCGCTTTATTTGACTGTGGCGAAAAACCGATATCGTTTCTTCGGAACTCAGGCGTTGGATCAAAATTTTGCCAAGAACCTCTGCCCTTATTTATTTATAAAGAACACAATGTCTCGGTCGAAAAACGAATAAAAACTTTACTTCTTAGTATTTTTTAAATGAATCTTCGTCAGAATCAAATGCTCTCTGATCAGCATTGGTACAATATTCAATGAACGATCTAGTTACAGGAGCAGTTAATTTCGACTGCACGCAAAACATTTTCAGGTGCTCAATATCCACATTGAAATCAACCATATGAAGTACAACTCTTTCAGCAGCAGCGCTAACAATCGATTTTGAATCTTTCACCATAGGTATCACTGCTGGAACCAGAACTGCCATTGTAGCTTCGAAAACATCTTTACGACTTTTAATAACTCTCTTGAGGTATTCCAAGGCGGATTTGCGAACGATGGATTTCTTGTCAGTTAAAAACTTGGCCAAGCCTTCTGCTGGCAACGTACCCAGTAGACCGGCATACCCACCAGCGCAGGCTGCCCGTACGAGTTCGTTGGGACTAGCAGCTGCGCTCACGAAAAACTTTTTCAAAGCATCTTGTGCGTCAATAGGAACTTGAGTTTCCCACAACATCGCAGTGCAGACGGTTACGTTGAACACATTCACTTCTTTCGCGAATTCTGCAACCGACACACTGCAAGTCTCTTGATGTTTCGTGGCGTAAGCAAGAGCTAAAGCCATATGTTTAGCATTCGCTTCATCGGGAACTCGACAAAGTCCCACGCACTGATCCAAAACTGGCTGTGATACTTTAGCGCCTATCTCGCCCAAGACACCGGATAACGAATAAAAAGCCGCTCCTTTCGTGCCAGGGTCTTCATTGCGAGACAATCCAATAAGATCGTTCACCAGAGGGTCTACCCGAGTGCTGATCTTAACCAACTTGCACAAATTCACCGCAGCACAGCGCCTCACGTCCGGACTCTCGCCGGCCAAGGCTTTCACGAAAGTGGTTTGAAGTTGAGGTAGAAACGGTCTCAGCATCATACCACCTTTCATCTGCAGTTTGAATATGGTACGGAGAATTGCCAGTTTCACCTCCCATGGAAAACGATCCCCAGCAATTCGAATCAATGGTCCAGTTAGTTTAACAATATATGGCTTCAAGCATGGCTCACTAGTCAGGTCCACTAGTTCCCCTAACCCAGTAGCAGCGGATTCTCTTTGGGCTGGTGCTGCGTTCATTAAAGCGTGCTGGAAAACTGGCAAAAACGGATCAAGCGACTTTGGAAGGCCAAACACTGGAAGCAGATATTTCTTGGGATCTGACCCATCCTTCGATGACCATCGTGCATCAGAAGCAACACTCTTAATAGATTGTCGAATGAAGTCCATATGCTTGGTCATTTCCTCTGTTGTAGCTGCGGCACTCAATCTAGCAAATGCATTCAAAGACTGCAATAAAAGCGCCTTATTCTCCGTTTCAGCAAAACGTTTAATGATATCTTTTAACATCATCGTGATAAACATGGAAAAGTCCGTCTCAGTGTGCTCACAGTACTCTGCTAATAGTGATACCGCCACGCGTTTAGCATCACCTGATTTGGACTCGGAAAGCACTTGAACAAGTCCAGGAATCAGCCAATGAATATTGTCCTGTTCGACGCTAGATACCATTGAAACTCCAACTCTCCAAACATGCTCACATTCTTTCTCGTGTTCCCCTCCTGGTCCACCTCCGGTTTTCACCAGTTCCATTATCAAGAACGCCTGTATTTTCTCAACGTAATAGTGTAAAACGGGGCTAATAGTCTCACATACGGAAGCAAGTGCGTCCGCATGAAACGGAGTCATAGGTGACACCATCAACCTCGGGAGTAACAAAGGCATGATCTCCCGACTACGCACCGACAGAACCTTCCGGAGTCCTTCCATGGCTTGTGCACCATCCTTTTCCAATGCAGCCATGAGGTTAGGGACGATTTCATTCACTGTGCGTACGCCTGCTTGTTTATACAACAATCCGAATGCTTCCGCACTGGCATCTTGCACTGTAGGTTCCGTATCGGATAAACCTTTCTCGACAGCAGGCAACAAAGAAGAGAGATGGACTTCAACTTGGCGCTTGCTTGCTGCCCTGATCGTCTCACACAATCCAACGGCAACTCCCACTCGCTGGTCCACCGACGATGACCCTAGACCGTCCATAAGCACCGGAATAATATCTGGCAAAACACGATCGCCTAGTTTACGAACAATGTCACCCAGACATCTCCCTGCAACGGTTCTCGAATCTTCATTCAAAGAGGATAACCCAGCAATGATCAAGGCCATTAATGGATTGAGTACCTCGCGCAATGTTCGACCAGTGTTATTCACCAGTATCTTCCACACCTGCATTGCACTCTGCCTTACAACTGCTGAGTTGTCACTTCTCATCATGTATAAAGAAGCAAACACAGACAATCGACGATCGTGCCCAATCGCTTGAGTCAGAATGGAATCAAAATCTTCTTTCACCTGGGTTTCTTCATCATCAGAATCCATCTCAATGGCATCGTCTTCGTCTTCCACTTGAGCGATCCGAGATGCCTCGGTCCGACTGGCTGCCACTTCATCACCGGCACTTCCCACTCGTCGTAGCAAATCCCCAAGAAGATGTACTGAACTCTGACGAATCCTCCATTTAGCATCGCTTAGACCTTCTTCCAACACTGGAAGCAGTTTATTAGTGTGAGGCACTGCATGCTGCTCCACGATCACCTGACCAGCACGTAACGCTGAATCCCGAACCATTTCATTATCATCTGCCAACCCACGAATAACAATTTGAAATTCCTTATCGACAAAAGAAGCGTTTCCAATCACGCCGAGTGCAGTGGGTAAGAAAACAAATACCCATACGACACCTTCGCGAACACATGCGCTTGGATTTCCCGACACAGGATATACATTTTCATTCAGAAGCTTTACAACAAAGTCTTCTCCTAATGCTACCGCCACCTCAACCAGGCCTTGCGCTCCTCCAGATCGTTCTACTGGAGATGTGTTACCTCTCGAAGTCTCCAACAGCCATTGCAACATCCCTTGAAAATCTGGAAGGTTCTCTCCAAGTCCCCGTGTCAAGGTTCCAAATGCTTTCGCAGCAGTTGCGCGAACACCAGGAATTGGATCTGTGAGCACCTTCCTCAAAACAGGCATTAGGTCCTTGAGGTAAGGCAATACCGATTTAGGATCCGATATCATGGAGCACATATTACCCACTATCAAAGCGGCTTTCTTCTTCGTTTCTGTCGATCGTTCAACTAAACCTCTGTCCAACACAGGTACCAGAAGAGCCAATGATGGAGCATCCACTGTGTGCACAAATCGAGTCCTATGTAATATATCAACACATTTCGCAGTTTTCTCGTGTGGGTTTTTCAATGCGCTCTTCAACGTCGGTACCAATGCTTGCACTTCCGGATTCTGGATCACAGAAGCAAGGTCGTCCATCGCTTTACTGGCAGCCACACGTACTTTGGCATGCGTGTCTGTAAAACATATTACAAGAACAGGGACTACCATAGGAAGACAAGCAGATAATTGTTTTTTCGCGCAATAGGCCATCGAACCTAGCATTCTAATGGCTGCCTGTTTCGTCCTCCATGCAGGATCATCAATGGCGCTTAGCAACGACGGCATCACCAGCTTCACTCCGTGTCCTGACAAATTAGCCATAATCGCACGTGATGCTTCTTGCGCGGCAATCCTCACAGTTTTCTTTGAATCAGCGAAACATTGCAACATGCAACCTAGCACCGTGATGATATACGGTTCGAACAGCATTCCAAGTGACGTACTCAACGCTTCCAGTGCGAAAAGTCCCCCTTCCCGACATTCAGGAGTGTTGGCTTTGCAAGCTGCTTCGATTCGAGAGACTACATTGTTTTTTTTCAACACTGTGATTCCTAATCCTTTGGCCAAACTGGCTACCCCAAAGGCAGCACCTCTCCTTTCAGAATGCGAGGTAATCGTGTCACTCTCCACCACTACCCCTTGATCATTTAAGTACATCATCGTCACTCGATCAACTAACTGATCCAGCATTTTGGGTCCCGCTTGCTTCATCAAGTCGTTCTTCATCAACGGCGGGATGCACTTAGTAGCTGCTAATTGCACTGCATCATTAGGAGTGCGAAGGGCTTCTAGTAAACTGTCTACAATACGAGGAATTCGAGTATCATCTTTAGCTAGGTATGAAGCAAGTGTGCCTAGCATTACTACTGCTCCCTCCCTTTGCCAATCAGAGGATGTTTTCTTACTGCTTTTCTTGCTAATCGAAGACTCCAAATTGGGAAGAAAATCATCAATCATTTGTTTCCCAAACGTTTTAATCAGCTGCACTCCAGCAAGTAAAAATTCCTGTCGAACAATGCTGGTAGGATCCTTGAGACCAATTCCGCATATAAACGCAAAGCACTCCAAAACTTGTTTTGGTTGCAATATATCACTGGTAGCACAACTTGCGTTCATCGTCAATGCAACACTTTCACGAGGCCAGGAGTGCTCTTCCAATCTTCGCAATTCTTTCCCCTCTGCGTCTCTGTCGATGAACTTTGGTTTGTCCGACATCGGCTCCTTGTTCGTCGCTTGACTTAGTTCTGTTTCATACATGTTCTTCAACATCCCCACCACCAACTCGGCACTGCTTGGAGTTTCGCCTATAGCACCAGCTATCGCTTGACTTGTTTGTATCCTAATGCGTCTATCCTCGTGGAACAGCAGTTTCCAAATCAATTTAGAAAATTCCGGAGGGAAAGCAAGGGAAAAACTTGCGCGGAGTTCAGTAGCCAACGATTTCACTTGAGGGTCTTCATCGGACTCTACTAAGCAGATCGAAGATACCAATGATGAATTATTGGTCCAGGGATCGCCTCGTTTGCTAGCAGCAGTAATTGCATTCATCACAGCCAGTCTCGCCGATATAGTACTGGACAGGACACCCGAATCTCCAGTGAGAATTTCATAATTCGCAGCATCGACTAACGCGGGGGTCCCAGCACATAATTCAACCAGAACTTCGCCAGGTTTGGGTGAAGCTTCTGGTACGATTGAGCACGCCATGCAAGACATCTCAATGGAACTTCGTCGAACCTCAACGTCATGGGACATCATACTAGCATGATAATGAAGCAAACCCAGCACTCTCTCAATAGACTCCCCGGGAGATTCGCCATCGTATTCAAAAACAACTGCTTTTAATGTCTCCGATTTGGGTAGAACTGGCGGAGTTTGCTGAGAAATAATAACCAGTCCTCCTGTTTTTGGTTTCTTTTCCTTTTTCTTTTCCTTCTTGGGTTTCTTTTTCTCCTTCTTTTTCTCCTGCTCGTCGTCATCGTCGTCGTCGTCATCCTCATCTTCATCTAATTCTTGTCCGGCGTTGTGGGCAGCCCATCTAGTTAGAATGCCAAGATCACGAACAGTTCCGTGGACCATCTCTTTTAGAATAGGAAACAGTAAAAACATATCACTGTGTTCCAACGAAACATGTTGGTCACCGTCCAATCTGCAAACATCTCCATGGAGTATACGACATGCCTGGCCTATCAGCCCCATGTTTTTATCATTAGACTCATGTCTGAGGGCCAATATCAGCACCGATGCCAAGAACAACTGCGAGTTGCGAACACCGCTATTGGGGATACACCCCAGAAACGCTTCGAACGTACGCGGCAATTCCCGTTCCAGTAAAGGAGACTTGACGAGACTAAAACAGAAATGCGACAATTCAACTAAGCATCCGCGGGCAGAAACTGGAAACATCTTGCAAAAGGTTTCCAACACTTGCAACCCCAATTGCGCCTTATTCAGCAACGGTAAAACGACAGCTCGAATTCTTTCTTCCTCCTCTAACTTGCGAGCAACGAGTTTCTCATCAATGGCAGATTCACCAGGTTGATCTTTATTCTTCTTCGCTTCGATTTCAGCTCGCACTTGACGCTCCCATTCGTCCTCCACCGAACTATTGCCTTTACTGGCACTAGTTTCTTTTTTGGAATTTTTCAAAGCTGCATGTTCAAGTTCTTTCCTCGCAGATTCCGAAAGTTCTCCTGGCGAAGTCCTACAGATTTCGGCGTCTTCAGCTGTAACTGCATTTAGCACGTCGAAATCAAGGGCAGCTGCTAAAGCCTGTTTGAGACCAGGAACACGGGAGACCGAGCCACCAAGAGATATCAAGTAAGCCACTGCCCTAGAAGCAGCTATATTCAAAGGTCCTTGAGAGAAACACAGGTCATCAACCAACAAACTTTGCAATTCCGAGTTTTCTCCCATCAAATATTCTGTAACCTTCTCCGAGTCCGGAAATTTCTTCACTATGTCCAGCCACATTCTCTTGGGTGCAGCTGGGTGATGAGCCAACAATACTAATTTAGGTAGCAGCGATAAGTCTGAACTTGATGTTGAAAGAAGCATGTCTCGAAGTCGCATTCCATCCACAAAAGCATTCTTAGCCAGATACGTGGTTGCCGCGCTCAAAACTTCAGCTGCTTGTCCTTTCGAGATCAACAAGGATATGGCTTTAGCTCCTTGGATTCTTACATCCACACTGGAGCTTAGCGACCATGAAACTGCGCAAACTGCGAGAACTTCTCCTTCATCAGAATCCATAAGAGCAGCGATCACACTCAATTGGGTCTCCTCTTCTGAACTCCTTCCAACTATTTTACGGGACCATACATCCGAAGCCAGGGCAGGTCTAGTACCAATGGTGAGGTAGGCATCCTCGTCGTTGATCCCGGCGATATACCCATTTTTCTTCGGCTCTACATCAACATTGCCGACTCGACTTAATCTACTCCAAAGTGAGGACCATACCTTTTTAGAATTTAAGGCGTCGTTGACGAAACCAGCTCCAACGAGGGCCTCAAATGATTTGTCAGCCAAGCTGAGGACGTA
>Ga0105053_10004907_pt1 | contig 19346 bp, 8 predicted proteins | sample BON01_FD_78093 | JGI IMG/M metagenome (GOLD analysis project Ga0105053, IMG submission 78093) | Freshwater microbial communities from Lake Bonney liftoff mats and glacier meltwater in Antarctica - BON-01 | ecosystem: Environmental > Aquatic > Freshwater > Ice > Glacier meltwater | place: Lake...
AAATATCGTCTCAGAAGTAGCTCCTAGTCGGGTATCTGTCGCAACTGAATCAATCAGCCTGAATACCTCATTGTATTCACGATGCAATAGTCGCAAAAGCATCAAATAGAGAGCAGATTCCACCCCTCTGGTCATAAGGAAGGACAGAGATACATGGATTGGATATAAAAAGTATCGATGAGTGATGGCTTCGTTCCACGTGTGATCCTCCCTATCCAAAACAATCTCTGTCGAAAAAGCAAACGACTGGACCTTAGGTCTCACTGGTGATACAACTGGTACCAATACTTGGAGTTCTCCCTGCGTATTACTGACGATCAAAGAATGAGGAATACCGCGTAACATATGATTCGCTTGAGTATAGCGATAATTGCACACAAACAAATCCGCGTGATCCAGACTGTATAACTGCAAGTTGCCGTTGTAATCAGGAAGTGAAGTGAAACTTAGCTTCAGTCTCGGCAGTTCAACAAGGTCGATTGGTGCGCATCCACGAAGGGCAGCTTGAGTGGCTAGAGTTTTACCGTACTTCTTATCCATCTCTTGGTCCCATACATCCAGGTTGCACAGTTTCGTCCATGCCAAGATATGACTCAGATTCTCAATTCGAGTTAACGTCCTTGAAATGGAATATAATCTTGAAAAACGAGGGGCGTACAACAGATTAAGCATCACCATCGTGTCAGGGTGATCCAAAAAGTTTACACTTGAAGGAGCTACAACATCTCCCAAACTAGCATTGGCTACAAATTCAGGGCGAACGATCTTAATCAAAGCCACGAGCGACTCTACATTCGGAAATGTACCACTGGAAATTTTACTGATGTGGTTTAAAATATCCATTGCTTCGTCGACATTGTTCTCAGTGCTATCGAGAATAGTGTCGAGGAAAAAGAATTGACTAAATCGATGAAACGAGGAATTCTCCTTTTTCTTCGTTTCCTGTGATTGAATCTCCTCAATTTCCCAATCTTCATCTTCGCTTTCGCTCATTCCCTAAAAACTGCTGTTAGAAACTTTTATAAAAGTGTTGTAAAATGAAACGTACCTCCCAATGCCAAACACCTTCTCCTTGAGCTTGATCCTTCGGTTTAGCATGATACATATCTCTTTCATGCACTCTCGAAAACACTAATCCAGCATTATCTCCACTCATTCCTTTTATATGATATGTCCCATCGGCATTGCATGACAACACTACCACTCGCGCATACTCATTCCGCCGAACCATATAACGCACTTGATCCCCCACTAAATAACGACCTGTGAAAGTTTCTTGCTCCAGTAAAGAAGTCTTTGGATCGTTTTTTGAATTGCTCATCTCACCTCCTCTTCGTTGGTTCAAGAATGATTTAAGTGCTCTCAGAATCTTTTCCCTGTTTGCAAGATGAACGACACCACATCGACGCAATACTGAATCATCGATCTCCTGGATGTGATTCACTGTTTCACAGTGTTCTGCTACAAGAGTCCCAACTAAACTTGAAGTGTTGATGTACATTTCATAATCGAGATTTTTCAACAGAGTTCCAACTTCCTCTTTCAGCGATTCACCTGCAGAAACATTTTTTTTCGCTCTGCGTTTCTTCATCGCTTTCTTGGACAATAAAAACGGATCCTCATCGACCTCATTAAGAATTTTCAAATTATCCAACAACACTTGAATCTTCTGTTTGTCAAAAAAACGTTTTTGGTATTCCTTGAAAGATAGTCGAAACACTCGAAGGACTGAACCCGGCAGCCCCCCGGTGATACTAATACCATGGTCTTTATTTGCACCACACGCCCCAGGAGTTCCTTTGAACACATCAAGCCACGATCCAAGCTGTTTGAAATCCACAATGACAATCTCGTCTTTCTCCTCGTCCCTTGGATACCCACGTACACGTGTTACTCGTTGAAAGCTTCTTTGATGGTGGTAGAGGCTGCGATAGTTTTCCATCTTTGCAGCACGTTTCTCGGAGGACAATTGAATCTCTGCATCTTTCGCTTCTTCTTCCTCTTCACCTCGCACAGGAATTAAAAGTTCCGTTTCCCAGCTTTCATCATACCAAAATCGAAATTCATTCAACAGTGCATCCGGAATAAGCCCACTCAAAAGATGAGAGGGCAAATAGGTCTCTTGACCACCGCTCATATTCTGTTCATGAGATGCTTCGCGCGTAATCACCACTGACTTTCCAACCTCATCCTCGTTCACTTTTTTCTCCAGATCATGGCTCATCAAGCAATTAGTGCAGTTTCCAGGATAAGGCTTACCAGCACCGCGACGCCACCATGATGGATACGCAGCTCGCCTATCAGCAGTACTAGGCTGAAGCTCTTTCATGCAGAATCTGGAGTCGGTAGTTAGATGCAGCGACCAGAACCATTGTCTTCCGTGGCTCAAACATTCGTACACATGCACGCAACGCAGTCTTCTGAATACATAGACCAATTTCCACGGACCGCCTAGCTTTTGATGTTGACCAAGAAGTATCGCAACTTCAGCATCTTCAGGAAGTGCTGCTTCGGGCATCATGAAGAACATCGAAGGAGGTTGAGGACCATCAAAAAAGGATTTTCGCACAGGTTCGAAAACCAGCGGTATCCATGATTCAGAAGGAAAGAGTTCACTCGGGTCGTAGGTTCTGTCCCACTCATCTGTCAACGGGGGACAAGATGCGTGAGGCTTTTGCCAGTATTCGATGTCATGATGCAGTCCAACCAATTTATACCTCTCACGGTTCTCCGCTCGTTCAAGCAACGACACTTGCAAAGTAGTGCTACCAAAGATGTCTTGCATGTGTGGCATTTTAGAAATATGAGTTTTCAGGGCACTTAGATGTTTGTGACGTAAAGTCATTTGACCGATTTGAATATCTAATTCCACACCAAGCATTTCTGAATCCGCGATCTCTGCAACTCTCCTACCAAAAGAGTTCTCTCGCATTAGTCTCAAAGTTGGCAATCCTTCACTGGAGTTGCTTTCTACTGCAGCCCGAAGTCGATTTGATCCCACTGCATATCGCCCTACCGAACGCACTCCAGCTACTCGACTCCAGCGATTCAAGGAACCATCACCAAGCAGCTCGTCATCTTCACTTCCTAATCCACCTCCACTGGATGTCGCTGTAACCAGAGCATGTTGCATGACTGCATCGAGATCGCCTTGGAACAGTCTAGAACAGCAGGAGATTAATTTGCGACGTTGCTTTTGAAGAACTTCATAGATTTCGAATTCTGGAACCAGTAACATGCCTTCGTCGCGATCTTCCATGCCCCAAGTATGTCTAGTAGTCAAGTACATGAAACTACCCACGATCACTGTAGCTGTCTTGATATTCAAGTCGGTAACATTCCGCATCAAAAGCAACTTGTGGGCATGAAGATCGCATGAAAGTTTCGCGTTTCGACTGATCAAAAACTCATTCGAAGGTTCATTCTGGACCTGCGAATCTAATTTTTTCAAATAATCATCAAACAAATCATTGAAGAGTAATGTGGTGAACTCTCGTATTTGCTCCAGTCCTTGTTTCAAGACCTCGATATTGGATGGTTTCAAAGGACGAGCACGAGACATAATATGGTCTTCCAATAACAACGAGATGTAATTGTCAACTCTAGCGCCCAAACGAGCGATATAGAGAATGATTACAACATTTTGATTGAAATCAGCAGCCTCAACATCACACACAGATCCAGTATCCAACGCAAGAGCATCTTGTAACAAACTGAGCACACCTTCAATAATCGTCACTGGACTAAAGCATAATTCGTTCAATAGATTTCCATGAGGAGTAGAAAGAAGTTCTTTATGAGAAGTAGGAACCATCACAGGAGCTACCCCATCCAACAACATCGATTGGAATCTACCAGGTTCAAATAAAACAGCATTCAAAATGTCACGCAATTTGTTTCCTTGTAGTTTATGCAGACGATCGTCCGTAGCAAAGAAACTGAGAACCAACGGTCCTCGAATATATGGAACCGTCAAGTATGACAAAAGCAACTCCGAATCATGCTGACCCAGAATAGGAAGTTGCGTTTTCTTGGGAGCATCCTGAACCGCATTCGAAAGCGTCTCTTCTTCGTTTTCAAAACCTGGGAGATTGGCTCGATAGATAATATCGTCTTCAGTGAACACTTCAGGTGAATCCACAAAAAAACTAGGCGTTGCTGTAGAAGGATATCTTTCAGTAGGAGGTTTTCCGTTCGTATATGCATTGCCCTCGAAATCCACATCCGGAAATGCCCGACATCGAATGTGTCTGCCATTATAACCTTGGACATCGTACAGTTTTTCTTCGTTGTTCCATTTCCACGTCAGTTGTGCAGACATACGATCTCTCCATTGAAACTGCTCATGGTTGGGATACGTGGTTAGATCCGTGTTCCAAGTACTCTTCCACCAAAAAACAATATCTCTAAAGCATCGGATTTCAGGGTAATTCTTCCACAGGTTGGAGGACATTGGATCACAATCTACCAGAAGCAAATGGGGAGAATCACTTATTCCCGTCTCACGGCATATATTACGAAGGTATTTGATGAGATGAACACTTGGACGCACATCAGGAGCTGTTTCCCAATCGAATATCTTAAGCAACCTTCTTTGGGACGGACTTTCAAAATAATCAAGAACTGCAGTACGAGCAAGGGCCAACTCTGGAAAATGTATTTCAATGTTTTCAGATTGCTCGCCAAACATTGCGACTCCGATTCCAAATCCAGGAACTCCCAATTGACGATTGTCCTTCGTTTTCCCTTTCAGATGAGTACACACCTCTGATGGAGTGTCAAAGGCGGCAATTCTCATGACAGCATCAGCAACTGCGGATAAGCATCCAGGGATAATGGTAGTTACAGCATCCAAGAACCGGCTTTGCGCTGGACTCATCACAGCTGCCATGAAGTGTTCGATCAACCTTTGAAGAGTAACCATTACTTCAAGTTGTTGAGCATATTCCAAAGGTTCGCTAGTTTGCCATAGACATTCCAGACCACAAGCCACTTTCTCTGCTTTCATTCCATTTTCCAGATTCGGTTTCGCCTCTGATTCTTCTTTGGCTTCCACTCGTGCATTCTCTTCTCCTTCGTCATTTTCGGAAGTGGTTTCGTTAGATTTCATATCAATAGCGCATCGAAGCGAGTTGATGATCTTGTCGAATGGATCGACCAGGTTTTTACGAAGCTCTTCAGTGGATAAAACCACTTTCGGCGCGAAAATGCTTCTGATTCGATCTCTTGATACATGAGATTCCTTTTCGCCATCACCTTCATACACTACATCGAAATGGGAGGTGTGCACTTTGCTAATGATGCCCACATACCATACCCCAGTCTCGTCCAAGTATTCGACTCTAACTCTCTGACCAAGACCAGGTGTGAACTTTTCATCATCTTGGTAATTAGTCTTGTTCATCTCCTGTGTCTTCAACTCAGCAGTATCTCGGTCTACTTGTGCTTGATCTAACAAAAGTGTAAGCTCCTGCAGGGACATTTCTTCATAGGCAGCAAGATACTTGTTGAACTTGTCACCATCATCCAATGAGGTAACAGTCGGTGCGCTATCAATTGACATTGCCCGCTTGAACTTCTGTCCAGTGTCCGATCCACGACGATCTCTGCTACAGTCACTATCACTGTAATAGTCACTATCCCCGTCGACATCGCCCCAATCGGAATTTTCGTCATCATCACAAACATACAAATTAGTACGCTTCTTCTTCTTGCGCTCAGCTCGACGAAATATTCGTTCAGATATTTCCTTGCTCGTCGCGTCCAACTCAACTTCTCGTGGTAGCGGCATGGGGATGACTCGAGTAAGTACATGCATGATCAGATTCATAATCAAAAACTTGTCGTTTTTAACACAATGGTTTTGGTTGTCAATCAAACTGCAGAGTTTGTCTGTCTGACGAAGAACTTCGAATGCTTCCTGTCGACTATGAACTCGTTCCGGTATCTGCATTAAATCCACCGGAATATATTTCTTCAATGAAAGCAAATGTCCAGGATCAGGAGATGAATTCTCCATATCCCAGGCCATCAGGTCGCAAAACTGAATTTGGTTTCTCTCATATTCTTGATTCACTGTGCCAGCCACAGATTTCTTTTCTTCCGCAGCTACTTTTTCTTTTTGAGAGACTGCCAAATGAATTACTTTGCCACTAGCCACAATCCCATAGGATTTCAGGCTTTTGGAGCCATCCATCACCTTCCCCATATGAACCAGTCGCTGACGTTCTACTGGAACACTTGTGAGAGATTGAATCTGCTTACACACATGTCCAATATCACCATCACATTCCACACTAACCAACAGTGGCCCCAAACGTGGTAGACTGTGTTTGATCTTAATGGTTATCTTCTCACCAGTCAAATCCTTCATTTCCTCAGCTGGTTGCTTTTCTTCAACAACAACTTTTTCTTCCAAAGTGGGACTCGATTCAGGATAATTGATGGCTTCCAGCTTTCGAGTTCCCAAAATAAGCGGCTCGGGAAGATCAATAGACTGGTTTTCAAACGCCGACAACTTTCCCTGGATGTCCGTGACGATCGAGTGACACTCTTCCATTATCTTGTCGCAGTTGAATTCCCCCAGCTTCTTGGACAACTTGACGGTGGCATACGACAACTGCTGACACACCATCTTAGCCACTCTGATACCGTTTGCCGCAGGATGCACATAGTCAATATCGTTCGAGAGCAACCTAGCGAATTGTGCACGTAAAGCCAAACTGACTAGCTTGACCAACGGACCTTCCAGACCTTTACTCATCAGCAGAAATTTCAATGCATGCAACAGGCAACGAACATACGCGGTGTCGGATCGTTGTGGAGACGCCCATACACCCGACAAGCCAGACACATTGTCGTTCTCCTCTTGTAACTGCGCTTCCACCAGTGAAGTTTCTAAAGGTTTCCCTGTCAAAAATGGTAGCAATACATCATAAAACTTGTTAAGGTCGTTTGGGTGTCGATGAATGGACAAATTGTATACGGCCATCCAAAATACATTATCCAACGCATTCTTCTTTGGAATATCATTCAATACCAGGCATGTACGGTATTTCAGTTTAGGAGGACCAGCAGTAGCTGATACAGCATGATGTCTCAGCCCCTTTTCAGGATCCGTCTGCACCACCGTAATTGTATATCTCTGCTCACTGCTTCGAAGGACAATCAGAACAATTTCAAGACTTTCAACAAGTGCAGGTAACAAGATGGAATCTCCCACATCCAACTCAAGCAGACTGGAACGCAACTTCCTCAAGAAAGACATCAGCTGTGATTCCTTAGGATGCTTTAACAGTCGCATCATCTGACGCATCATTTCTTCACTGCGTGAGAACACATACGCCGAATCCGACACAATGGCTCTTTGCTCGCTAGTAAAACCTGCAAAGTACACATGGTGCAATTCTTTAATACTAGTCACCAGCGCTAAATTTAAAACGGAAAAAGACCATGGTAACAAGCTGGAACTCTCTAAAAGCGTCCCTTCGATGAATGCATCACCGAATGTTGCAATCAACGCAGGAGTGAGCCAAATAGGTCTTGGTTTAGGGAATAGTGCAGCTAAACTTAAACCCTTCCTCTGTTCATCTATTTGCTCCTCTTGTTCCTCCTGAAACATCGAGATCAATTGATCTCTAGCTCGGTTCATGAGCACCGTGTCATTGGTGGCGACTTCAGATTCGATTCGAATATGACGAACTAGGATATTTCCCGGCATCATTGAATGATTCTTTGAACTGAACAGGAACAAAGAACTAGGATCTACAGCAAACCTTCCATCCTTAGATATGTCTTCGTGGAATATGGTTGCACATGGAATACCATCCACCCATGTCTTCACGTTACCTTTTCCAGAATCTTCATGAGCTGATACCGAAATAACAATTCTATGCCACTTGGATTTTACGATTTTGGTTTTGGATATATCTCCGAAAGCGCCAAATACTCCAACACCTCCCTCACTATTCACCAAACACTCCCCATCGGATTGCTTTACTTTAGTTTTACCAGTTCTCGGATTTTCTTCAAGATGCACCAGTTGTGTCTGAAACAGGGAAAGACCATTCCGAGGAATTTCATTTTCAACTTGAATATCCATTGTGATGGTATATACGTTCACAAACGTCTTGAATGCCTGACCGAGATAATCAAAGTCATCCCAATCGAACATATCATCACCGGTACCGGTACCATGCGCCATCATCATCATGGGATTAAAATCCTTGACTTTGTCTTCAAAAAAATCCTTCTTCCCAGGGCTCTTTGAAGCTTCCCATTCTGGTAACGTAATTTGTTCACTGTTCAGCATCTGGAGCTTCTCTCTGCGTTTTTCTTCCCGTTTAGCCTTTTCCTTTCGGAGCTTGTTCGCTCCCATAGACGTTAAACCTTGAATATCTAGTTTGAGTCTTTGTCCGGGCATTAAATGCAGCGCCGTGCTGTGATCAGCAAGTGTCTTGAAGACAGCTTCCGGAGGAGCTGCGTTGAACAATGGATCTCGGATAAAAGCTTCGTCCAAAGACTCTTCAATAGTATTCTCTTTCGCTCCATAAGAACCACTTGCAATGGAATCCCATGGATCATACCCTCCACTTGGATACCCGTCAATGCCCTTTGTCATCGTTTCAGAAGCCTTCTTCTCGGCTTCTTTGATAAGTGCCTGGGTCTTGCTGTCATCCAGAATTTCAACTCCTTCTGGCCATCGATTGGGTCCCCGACGAAAATCAAATGCCACCGTTAGGTTTTCATCTCCAGCATCAGCCTCCTTCTTCTTATGTCGACCAAAAAAACCTCCAGGTTTAGAATCGGGCTTGTCGTCAGTATCTTGGTTTTCATTCGGGTCTTCACATAGAATGTCATCAGCAAGATCGTCAAAGTCATTCTCATAGTCCACTGGTGAATCCTCCTTCACGGCTGGATCCTCCACCTTCTTCGTAGCCGTTCTTGCCATCTAATTCTGTTTTCGACGTGCTTTCAAATCAAAAAAAGAAGAACGTCACTCGTAACACAATTCCCTATTGAAAACAATAAGAAGTTCTTAAACTATCTTTGTGAACCATTCCAAGAACATTAGAGGTGTGTGTTGAGAAACTGGAATTGTTTTTTAAAACCCTCACCTGAAAAATCCCGTTATAAAAAACACAAGGAGTCAGTGCTTCAAAGGAGATGCCTACGAATCATTTGGAGAAGGAAGGGCTTTTGAAAAAACGAGTGAACTACTTTCGTGTGTACCAGAAATTTTACGTGGTGCTAAGAGACGGTCGTATTGATTTTCTGAACGAGAAGACCCGTGAACTGTATAGCTCCATCGTCCTCTCTGAAGGGTTTACTGTGACAGATCCATACGCGCATCGAGGAGATGATAGTCGAGTTGGATTTAGTGTGGTGAATGGGGAAACCATACTGGTGAGACTCATGGCGGACAATCTGGCTATCGGGCAAGAGTGGAAGAAAGCCATCGACGCTGCAATTGCGTATGATGAACGACGGAGACAGTCAAGCTCTCGGTTTATAAGACGGAAGCGGTCGCAGAAACTAGATGCTATTCCCAACGCACCAGAGTATATGGCTCAGAAAGCACAAATCGCCTCAAAGGTAGGATTTGAAGTCGTGGATAATATTGCTGGAATGACGGTGTACAGAGAGAACAGCATGACGCAAAAGAATATGCTTCTAAAGGCTGGCTGTGTCATCAATGCATCTGTTGAAGATACGTTCAAGTTGCTTACTGCTGATGAAATTGAAGATGATGGTTGGGACGAATGGGAAGAGAGAAACGACATTTTAGAAGAGAGCGAGGCCAACAACAGTCGCATTGAGCATGTTCGTCTGTATCCCGTCAAAGTCAGCGGTGTGTGGACAAAGCCTAGAGATATGGTGCTTCAACGGTACTGGATGTCCTTGAGTGACGGTACTCGTATCGTTACTTGGCGGTCCTGTGACCACCCTAAAGCCCCAGAAGATTCAAACTACGTAAGAGCGTCCATCTGGATGAAGGGATATTTAATAAGTCCTATGAAGTCATCAGACAAGTCGTCTTGTTGGGTTGATTTTATGCTGCACTTTGCTCCAGGTGGTTGGCTGGAACGCATGCCTTATTCCATGCACCAAGCATGGGCTGCACCGTTCATTTCACGACTAACCATCCTACGAGAAGCAGTAGAACGAAATCGTTATCTCAAAGTAGATAACAATGCATTGTACGGAAAGATTGCAGCTGCCATGCCAAATCCCGCTGGAGGGGGGCTCGCGAAGCAACGAAGCAAAAAGTTTGGAACGAAATACACCACGGACGGCAATGCCACTGATGAAGAAGAAGAGGAAGGAGAAGAACCTCTGGGTCCTATAATAGGAAATTTTGGTGCTTTCACAGATATGGGAAATCCATTGGACAAAACTCCTTTGAAAGTTCGCGGTAAGAATTATCTTGTGGACCGAATTAAAGAAGAAGCACATGAAGCTGCATTTAAATATGTGGCTTGTGATCTGTTTGAGACGGAGGGTCGAGTCACTAACATTGCTTCGCGACCGGATAATCTCACGCATCGATTGGTAAAAGAGGCTGGGCATCCGTTCATATTTGTTTTGCATTTCACTCTTCCTGGTCCGCCTTTTTACTCCTTCGTGTTGTACTTTGCGGCCAAAGTGGATGATATGGCTCTAGGAACTCCCTTTGGCGATCTATTGAACAAATTCTTGAATACTGACAATGATTTCCGCAATCAGAGTTTCAAACTTATCCCCCGTGTGGTTGATGGCAGTTTTATTGTCAAGAAAGCAGTCGGAACAACCCCTGCGATATTGGGGAAGAAATTGCCGATTGATTATTTTGGAGACTCGGAGACGTACTTTGAATTGGTGGTTGACATTGGAGGTTCCGTTGTTGCTGGTTCCATCTTAGGAGTGGTCAAAGGATATGCAAAGTCACTTGTGATTGACCTAGCCTTTCTTTTAGAAGGTCAAGCGGAAGAGCATCTTCCTGAGAAACTGATGGGAATTGTGAGACTTGATCATCCTGATATGTCCAAGAGCAAGAAACTACCACTTGTATCAGGACCCATGCCTGAATACAAAAGTAAAGTAGTTACAATACCTGATTTGAAAACGAATGAACCACAAGTAGAGTCCCCAAAACCCCAAGAGTTAAAAAAAACCGACTAGAGTCCTTTTTAAATTGAACCAGATTAAAGCCACTTTTAATTAAAAACAGAAACCATTTACATCACCATTCCTTCTACATGTGCACATGCATTCTTGCCTAGATTCTCACGATTCAAAACAAAATGCTTGTTTCCAGTCTCCGATCTAACTGAAGACCATTGCCCGTAGCCTCCTTCCAATACAGACACGATTCTACCATTGCAATGAACCTGAGCCACCTGTTGCAACTGCTGCGTAGCCCACCGGTAATCATCAGCATTAAGATCAATGCCCGAACAGTATTTACCATTTGTGGTTTTGCCACATCCAATATCATTCTTGGCTGCATCAAATCCTGCCGATATAAAGATGATATCAGGTTTGAACTCGTCTAGGGCCGGGATTAATTTATTTGAAATGTTTTCTCGAAATGCAGCTCGGCCTCGAATTTCTTCCGTTGGTTGTCGTGACACTCGCGTGTTTCTTGAAGCTGCAAAGCGCCAAGCTGGAACCATAGGGGCATTTAAAATATTCATTGCAGGCATATCTTGCTTTCCGCTACCAGGGTAAAACTCACCTGATCCAACATCCACTCCATCCTGCTTATCATATAAATGCACTGAGAAAAACAAAATCTGATCGGGGCGTTTGATTTTGGTACTGATTACTTCCTCTGTCCCATTTCCATGATGAACATCAAAGTCAACAATAGCTACCTTACGAACTGTATCAGGGTATTTGTCTAACGCATGCATAGCCCCAATGGCGACGTTATTAAAAATGCAAAATCCACAACTAACTGCATTTTTCAGAAGACCAGCAACACCGGCATGGTGCCCTGGGGGTCGTACGCAACAAAATGCATTCCTAGCAAACCCCTGTACCACTCTATCGACTGCATTGCATACAGCACCGACTGCACGAATAGCAGCCGGGAAAGACCCAGCTGAAAAAAAAGTATCACATCCATTCTCTTCCTTGATCTTGTCATGGCCTTTCATTGCCTGTACACGAGGAGTGAAAGGTACTGGCGATCCTGTCTCTCCAATCTTCTCGTGAAGTGCAAGCACCATATCTACATACTGCTCATCGTGAGCCATCAAAAGAACCTCACGACTTGCTGGAGGGAAATTGGAGCTTACATGTATGCAGCCTTTCAATAATTCAGAGTTCCTGATTTGACTTAGAATAGCTTCAATGCGTTCAGGAGCTTCTTGGTGAGCACTTGCACTACAATGTTCTGAGCAGTCATCGTGATGAAGTATCAATGTTCGTAATGTAGGATCTGCCGCAAAAAGGGCTTCCCGAATTCTGTTTTGCTCCAGTCGAGTGGAATAGCCTCGCTTACCGGCAACCTCTAGTACTGTTTCCCCGCCTCCATTCCTTATATGAGGATTTGCTTTAAATTCTGACAACAATACGGTAACGGCATTCATCGATCCAAATCGAGAAGCTCGATGAAGCGAAGTATCGCCATTGACCGAAACGAGATGAACGGGAGTCCCTGATTGGATCAGAAATCGAATGGCATCAGCTCTATCAAATGCAGCCGCCCAATGAAGTGCAGTGAATCCGTCTCCATCGCCTACCCTAGGATCTGCACCAGATTCCATCAGCACCTTGAGACAAGCGAGACCTACCAACTCATCGGGATGAGTTCCTGCCAGGATTAGCGGAGTTGCACCACCTTCATCAGCTTCATTTATGTTCACGCCGCCACTCTGAATAAATAACTGCAGCGAATCTTCATCGCCGGCTATCGTCAGCTCGTGGACTTTGCTCTTGCCCTTGCCCTTGGAAGCTGCAGACCATCTGATCGGCTCTGAACCATGGAACTGCGTTGGTCCTGCTGGTGATAGCGCACCAGAAGTTTTGAATTTCGTTGGCGTGACAGGAGGCAGATCACCAGCACGAGGTGAGAGTCTTGGAGATATGGGAACAGGAAAAAAGGTTGAGCCGGGAAAATTGGTTGAATGTTGTCGGCGCATCTCCCTTGCCGAGCATACCGAGTTCAAGGTCAGTGATTGGGGATTGACGATGCTGAGCTTTGATGATTTAGGAGATTCTAAAACGTTTGATGATTTAGGAGATACTATTGGATTCTCAAATGACAGCTTGCGGCGCTTGTCTGATCGTGAACCCATCACGATTTTATTCTCGTAAAAATTACTTCAACTCGAAAAAAAAGCCAGTCTATTTCCACCAAAAAAATTGGAGAGTGAATTCAAATTCGTTTTTAATTCATTCTACAATGCGTTGCGCGAAAACGTCACATAAATTGAACCAATCCACTTGAGAATCGCGTGGTGATTTTTAACCATAAGATGGATAAGGTGCCGTGTATTTCAAACATGGATTTAATTTGTTGTTCTAGCAGTGCAATCTACAGCCTCCGATGTGAATTAGAATACGGAACGAGAAGCCAAAGCAAGCAGATCTCATGACTATTGACCTCAAGTGCCAGCATTTGAATGGCATCCTTTCACGATATCCAGTCATCCTGGAAACGACTACATTCGAATCAATATCAAGAAAGTGGGAGATTGGATTTCTGCAGCTCTTTGTTTGTTTCAGGAATTTCTATTCAGACGAAAGTCTTCCTTTCAATATTCCTAAAAAACTAAATATGGTCCAGGCATGATGGAAGTACATATGTTTTCTCTAAATTATTTTATCCCAAAGAGTCAAAATAAATCCACTCGTACCCTTTTTTATCTTGCAAGAAATAATTCAAGTTTTTCTCCCATTTGAAATGTTAATGTCCACTTTTTCTTCATCGAAGCAAAACACTTGTGTCCCCAATTCATTGTATCAAATTGTTTGGCTTTCCCTATCGCCCCATATAGCTCACTAAAGTAGTCCATAAAACTTGTGCTTGTGAAAAGCCGTTATCTATAATTTGCGACAGCAAATCCTCAATATGGAGTAAAATGACGATTGGTGTACTTCTTGTTGTACAAATATCATATTATTCAATGCAGCATCTTTAGTAGGACGAAATCTGCTTGAAAACATTAAATTGAAACAGGATCAAATCTAATATTGGAATGGTACTTACATGACGCAAGTTTAACCCAGGTGTTTAAAACGTGGCAAACCTGCGAAGAGCTATTGGAGCTACTTACAAGGAGACCCTTGATGGGGAACTCCACGTAGGTGTGAACATCTGCAGCACGATAATGTGAGAATTTCGTGCAATATAGTTCTTCGTCGCTTCAAGAACCTTTCCTGTACCTACTTTTGAATCTGTCTTGGTTTATCAGGCATCCAGGATTTCGAAGCAAAAATACAAAACAAAACAGCATCAGTACTTTATTAACATTTTTACTCTTTGGATGAGACTAGGTTGTGCAGTCATTTACTACTCAATTTATAACGAAACAGATTGTCACATTGTTCGACTGTCAAGAACAGCCCGATATTCTTTCTGGCGTGTTGAACTAGCTGTGTGGATCAGGAAATACTTCTGAATCATCTTCGCTATTCACTCTATTTCACAGAGAAAAATGCGTCTTTGATTACTACCAGGTACTGAAACATTATTTTGTTTTGTCAACAAAATACATTTCTTTTGAAATTGTCACTTTCAACAAAACGACTACCCTCACAAAATGGAAGTTAAAAAAGAATGAGAGCTCCATAACAAAATCACTCGTCTTTGAAAGAATCAAGTATCAATTTGATGCGGTGAACGATTCGGCCATCACAGGAGATATAGTGGGATATCTCTTGGAGAGAAAGCAAACAATATCACTTGTAAAAAGCATCCATTTCATGATTTAAAGAATCAAATCGTTAGATATTCATAGAATGAACTAACATGAAAGGTAAATAAAATAAGAAATTTAATTCATCAAGATTTCACTTCACATCTGTTTATTGAGGTGCAAGTTTCTGCAAGTCTCCTAGCTTCATTACCAAACCCATGTTTCCCTTGAATTTGATCTTGCCGCTCATGAACATTTGCTGTCCGTTGGCTTTTCCAGTCATAAGCGCGATGAAGTCAGACTCCTTCATGGTGAGGGTTACATCAGCCTTTGGTGCTTTCCCCTTGGCAACCTTTCCTGCCTTAAGATCAAGAACCCATTCAGCAGCAGGGTCGTTAAGGTTGAACTGGAAGATTCCGTTGATCTTCTTGACGATAGCTGCATTAGCTGGGTCAGCTACTCCCACTGCGATTTGATCAAAGATTGCTTGAGACATTGGGTAGGTATGTTTGTTTTCGAGTTTCGGGTTTGTGTCGTGTCCAAGATAATAAAAATTGAATTTTGATATTCCCAACAACGACCTCCGAAGGTTTAGGTTTTCCCGTTAAAATCGTTAAAATAATGGTAAAATCAAAAATGCATCGTTAAACTTTCACTGTCCATAAGGTCGGACTAACATTTCCCCATTTCCTTAGGTGTTGGCCGTGGATTAAAAGGAGGAGGAGTAATTACTAAGTAGGGACTAGCAAGTAATTACTATCATACAATGCGGAAGTGAGGGGACCGCATCGCATCAATGTTCACATGGATTCGATAGAATGGAACTCCAGATGCCTTCGTCATATTCAAATTTTAAATATTCACTTGATTGAAAATAGGCAGCTAATTCCAAACAAAAAATATACTAGATAAAAGTAAATTGAATTTTCTCGAAGCAACTTCCCAAAACTATGAATTTTATTTACCGGTATTCGCTTCATTGAAACTAGGCTATGCAGCTGAGTATTTTTATTAAACTCCTCATCTTCAATCTATAGAATTTGAATTCCTGAAAATGCATAGAAGTGCATATTTAAAATAAGGATATAGGTCAACTTGGTGAAATAGTCAACGAGAGTTGTTTACTTAATAATTGAATTCAGAATACGAAAATGAAGCAAGTCTTATCGACTGGATCGTTGTCGTTAGAAGGAATAAAATGTATCAAAATCGAAGCTCGTTATATTTCTGTGCATGTTTATCTTTCAGCATCGTCCTAGCTTTCTTCGCACCATTTATTCTCTTCTCTGACCCTGGCTTCTTCTTCAGGTGAGAAGGAATCGACGATATTAAAAGTCTCTTGGATTTCTTCTGGAGTTTTTCCTTTTATCATGGAAGCTACTTTGGCGCAACTGAGATCAAGCAATGACTTAACACCCATTTCGTTGCTTGCTAAAAGAATTTCGAATAACACGTCTTGTTCAATATCTATAAAATTGGCGTCCCATTCTGAAACATTGTCCACCATAATGTTACTCCTCAGCGGTTTTTTGATTTCAGGCATTGGATCGTCCATATGATGTCTACAGAATTCGATCACTTTCAGAAGAACTATCTCCTTCGAGTATTCTAGGTACTCAAGTATTTTTTCGACTATCTCATCTGACATCTTTTGACTGTGAGGAAGCTTCTGGATTACGAATGATAATGTGTCACCTTGCTCTCTACGAAACTGGATTTTATCTTGGCATTTGCTAATTACTTCTTGAAGTTCATCCGACATGTAAATGGTGAAATAAAAACACAGTAGACCATGGCATAATTTATCAACCCCTGATCTATCATTATATTTAGAATGGGGTTTATGAATTTGCATTAATAACGTATTTCGATCTTTCAGCAGTACAAACTCATAATTGTTGATTGCTTTGAATGCTTTCACTTACTATTACCACTGAGGTTGAAAGGAATAAAATGAAAAACGATGAATATCAAACCATTTCTGATTTTTTTCAAAAATCGTAGTTCGCCATGGAGGTTGGTCTTGATAGTATGGTAGAGTATCTTCTTAAGAGAGTAGCACAATTGAAGAGGGTGAATGATCAACTTGCAGGCCAGCTGGAAGCTTGCAACCGGCAGATAGAGAACCTCACTTTAGCTCAGGAACCTGTTCAACAAATTAACGATGTCGGATGTACTTCGGACAGAATAGTTCGCACAGCGGCTTTCGTCGCCAAGGCTTTGTTGAAGGAAAGAGGATCTGCTCCTTGTTTTGATTCTTCAGAGCTTGGCAAGAAAATTGTCCGCGCTATAAAGAAAGGGGAGGTTGATCAGATTCATCGACTCGCGGAACAGAAACCGGAACTTCTCCAATACCGCTCGTTGTTGAAAGTGGACACGTTTGGAATGTCTCTGCTGCATATAGCTGCCTTGAGTGGAAAAAGTGAAAGTATTCAAGCGCTTCTCTCTTTGAAAATGGATCCTCTTGACACTGACCTAATCGGTCGGACGCCATTGCATGTGGTCGCCGCGTCGAATGATAGCATTGACTTGAAGGAAGTGATCAGAGCTCTTATAGAAGCAACACCGCAAGCTCAACCTGGAGAAAACGCACCGCGCGATGCCAGTGGCGTGACTCCTGCGGGGTACACTAGCCACATCAAACTGAGAAACAGAAAGCACGATGCATTGAAGCTGCTACACAAAGACGGCGATCCATCTATTTCACCTGTTAGAAGCTTGAGGAAGTCTGTTTCGAAGCGAGCAAACACTGGAGTTCGATTTAGCGGCCCAACAACTTGTGATTACGGCTGGTGTAGTTTGCCTGGTTTGCGAGTGAACAACGAAGATACAGTCGTTTCTGGTTCCAATCTATACGGTATAAATCGAGACATATCTCTTTACGCAGTGTTTGATGGTCATGGCGGTGATGGTGCATCAAAGTATTGCGAAGAACAAATAGGCCCTCTATTTGCTGAGCTTTCTCGATCTATTGAAGACTTTTCTCCCGATGTGCTTGGTTCAGTTTTATCGGAACTGATTACAAAACTCGAAGATGGTATCCGGAGTAATGATGATTTCAAATTATTCTCGTTCGATAGCACTGATGGCGATGGTCGCATGATTAAGAAATTCAACGCCAAGGATAGTAGTGGTACGACAGCAATTATAGCTGTGACCACGAAGACATTAATTGGTTTCGCCAATGTAGGGGATTCGCGAGGCATATTAGTTACTGGAAATGAACTCACCTTTGCCACAATGGACCACAAGGAGCCATTAGAGGGAAACAGTGGGTTTTGGGAGGCTGAATGCAATCGAATCTCCCAGAGTGGAGGTTCTACAAGGAATAAACGTGTGTACTTGAATAAAGATGAATCCTCCAAGCATCTGGCAATGAGCAGGGCCTTGGGAGATTTAGAATACAAGCAGAATTCGGTGAATCCTGTTGTTAGTAGTGAACCTGATGTTACTATTTTTTCCCGTGACTCTGACCAGGAACAGTTCATGGTTCTTGCTTGTGATGGCATCTGGGACGTTGTATCCAGTGAGCAATTGAAAATCAAACTTCTAGCAATGATTCCTCACAAAAAGGATTTGGACGACGTTTCCAGAAGCATAGCGCTTGAATGCATGTTTGAGTCAGAGGATAATGTCTCGCTGGTGGTGGTGAAGCTCAAACCTATGGTCCAGAAGAACTTGCTAAATGATTTGAACGACGCTTTTATTGATTTAGACTTAATTTAAATATTCAGGTTTCCGAATCTTGAATTGCGTTGCAATTGCCTTGATTTTTTCCACTGCTTCCGGTCCTAATACCAAGTCCTTCTTCTTTTCAACGATACTCGGGATTTCATCAATTGACTTCCTAGATTGAGTGGGGCATGTATCAGTTTCAAATTGCACAGGTATGATTGGATTCAACGAAACCGTTTCTTCGTAATCTGTCTGAAGTTGATCAAGTGAATCGCATTCTTCATAGTTCGTCAAAGGTGCATACCCTTCAACTTCTTCCATGGAGTTTCTCGGTGATAGCCCCCCTCAATTGGTTATGTTATTGAGATGCCTTTTCAACAGGTCCGTCATCAAATTGTTTCTTGTTCATAAAAACCCCAATGCAATCAAAAACAATAATCACAAAATAATCGCGGTGGATGCTGCTCATTCAATAGAGGCAATCACTTCCAAATACATGGTGCAAAAAGACACCAAAACAGGTACTTGATTTTCACATACGAAGCTTCTGTTGAAATACACTGTCATAAATCATTTTTCTCTTCCAGCATTGCTCTTCTTACTAATTTTCGATCCCTAATTCAGATTTTGCTGGTCGAAATCTCGTATTTGAATTCAGGCACATATCACGTGATATGTGATTCAGGTCAGGATTTTATGATTTTACAAAACAACAAAAATCGATTTTTTTTTTTTAAACAACAACAAAAATCGATTTTTTTAAAACTACTAGTAGTGGATAAAAGCCATCAAATGCTAATTTCTTAATAAACAAGAGTATCTTGT
>Ga0105053_10004911_pt1 | contig 19343 bp, 20 predicted proteins | sample BON01_FD_78093 | JGI IMG/M metagenome (GOLD analysis project Ga0105053, IMG submission 78093) | Freshwater microbial communities from Lake Bonney liftoff mats and glacier meltwater in Antarctica - BON-01 | ecosystem: Environmental > Aquatic > Freshwater > Ice > Glacier meltwater | place: Lake...
CAGTTTCGCCGTGGACTGGGGAAATCTGCTGGTGGGAGTGCGTAAAAGCTCGGGAAATTCGGATTGCTTAAACTTTAAGCAGATGAATTTTTTTAAAACAGGGGGTTTTCGGCCAGGCACTAGGGTATGTTGACCAATCCTGCTGATGGCGCCTTGGCGCCAGGCTCAGCGTTCGATCACCCTGCGTGTGAATCGCTCCAGATAGTCGAGCAGCGCGCCCGCCCCCTGCACTGCCGCCACCTCGTCCGCCGTCGCAATGCCTTCTGCCAGCTGCAGGTGCGCGCGCGCACCGGCCTCCATTTCGCCTTCATGCTGATAGGCGTACCAGAAACGGCGGCATTGCACGATCAGCGGCAGCACACAGTTGACCGCCGGCCGGTTGTGACTCGCCTGGTGGTTCACCTGATCGAGTTCATGATCGGCCTGCATGTACTCCTGCAGGTTGTTGCGACCGGCCGCCTTGACCATCTTTTCGGCCCATCGCACGATGTCCTTGCGCTGGGCGTCCGTGGCGCGTCGCGCCGAGCAACTGGCGATCAGCACCTCGAGTACACGCCGTGTCTGGATCACGTCCAGGTGATCGACCAGATCGATGGTCGACACCAGCAGCCCGCGCTGCGGCTGCTGCACGATCAGGCCGCCGGCCACCATGCGCATCAAGGCCTCACGCACCGGTGTGCGACCCAGGCCGGTACGCGCCGCCAGATCGGCCTCGACCACCGGACTGCCCGGCTCGAGTTGCAGCGTCACCAGCAGCTTCTCGATGGCGTCATAGGCCACGGCCGTGACCCTGCGCTTGGGCTGCCTCGGAAGGGAGCGGGTGGTGGCAGTAGAGGGTTTCATGACAATTGGCTGCGCGGCTGGCGAGGCAACGATGGGCCGTGGTGTCCCACGTCAGTCGACCGAGCGGTACTCTGCCGGCCGGGTCGCCAGCGCTTGTGCAACCAGCTTCTCGACATGGGCGCGCTCCTCGCCCACCAGCGGCAGCCGCGGGCGGCGCATGTGTTCGGTGCCCACGCCGGCCAGCAGATCAATCAGCTTGAGGTTTTGCACCAGCTTGGTCGACACGTCCAGGTGCAGCAGCGGGGTCATCCACTGGTACAACTTCAGTGCCTGGGCATATTCGCCGGCCTGTATCAGGTCGTACAGCGCAACGGTTTCGCGCGGGAAGGTGCAGCCGACACCGGCCAGCAGGCCGTCGCAGCCCAAGGTCAAGCCCTCGAACGCCAGATCGTCGACGCCCAGGAACAACTGGTATCGGTCGCCCAGCGCAAGGCGCAAGTCGGTGATGCGGCGGGTATCGCCGCAGCTCTCCTTGATCGCAACGATCCATTCGCAATCGGCCAGTTCGACCATGTGCGCGGGTTGCAGGTCGACGCGGTAAGCGATCGGGTTGTTGTAGATCATGATGGGCTTGCGCGCCGCTTCGGCCATGGCACGCACATTGGCCATGGCTTCGCGCGCATCGGCGACATAGATCACCGACGGCATGACCATGTAGCCGTCCACACCCAGCGCGTTGCCGCCCTGGATGAAGCGCTCGGCCTCGCGTGTGCTGGTCTCCGACACATTGGCCAGCACCGGCACCCGGCCCGCGCTGGCCGCAATGGCGATGCGCGTGACCTCGAGTTTTTCTTCCAGTGTCAGTGTGCTGGCTTCACCCAGCGAGCCACAGGTGACCAGGCCATGGATGCCGTTGCGGATCTGGAAATCGATGTGCCGGGCCGTGCCTTCAGCGTCCAGGCTCTCGTTGGCATGGAACTTGGTGGTAATGGCCGGAAAGATGCCACGCCAGCGGGGATTTTGCATGGAGGTACTCCTGAATTCGGTTGACGGATCAACGGTGAACAAATGGTGTTTTAAGTATATGTCAAATATATTTGAAATACATCTATAGATTTTTCAAAGCTGCGAATCACGCCACGGCACCGGTTTACACCTGGCATAGCGCGGGGAAGTTTTCGGGCTCTACACCGCGTCCGCGGTGGCACTGGTGTTTTCCCTAGGTCGCAACTTTCGAAAATTGCCGATACTTGGTTTTCCGGTCGAACTAAGTCCCTCGGGAACCCTGGACAGCCGGAAAGAGCCGACGCCCGTATTTCCGCCAGCCAGCGGAAAACCAGGTTCCGGCTTCACGACGACACATGCAATCCGCCCCGCCGGGGCCTTCAACCGGACATCCAAGCAATTCAAACGTCATCTGACCGCCCTGGCCATGGGTACGGTCGCCGCTTTCGCACAGGCCACCGTCGGCGTGAGCTGGTCCAATTTCCAGGAGGAGCGCTGGAAGACCGATGAGGCCGCGATCAAGGCGCAACTGGAAAAATCCGGCGCCAAGTACATCAGCGCCGACGCGGGCGGCTCGCCCGAGAAGCAACTGGCCGACATCGACGGCCTGATCGCCAAAGGCGCCAAGGTGCTGATCGTGCTGGCCATGGACAAGGACGCGATCCTGCCGGCCGTGAACAAGGCCAACCAGCAGAAGATCCCGGTCATTGCCTACGACCGGCTGATCGAGGCGCCCGGCATCACCTACATCACCTTCGACAACAAGGAAGTCGGCCGCATGCAGGCGCGCGCCGTGCTGGCCGCCAAGCCCAAGGGCAACTACGCCATGATCAAGGGCTCGCCGACCGACCCGAATGCCAACTTCCTGCGCGAAGGTCAGCAGGAAGTGCTGGCCGCCGCCATCAAAAAAGGTGACATCAAGATCGTCGGAGACGAATTCACCGACGGCTGGAAACCCGAAGTCGCGCAGAAGAACATGGAGCAGATCCTGACCAAGAACGGCGGCAAGGTCGATGCCGTGGTCGCGTCCAACGACGGCATGGCCGGTGGCGTCGTGGCCGCCCTGACCGCCAAGGGTCTCAAAGGTGTTCCGGTGTCCGGTCAGGACGGCGACCATGCCGCGCTGAACCGCGTCGCGCTGGGAACCCAGACCGTGTCGGTGTGGAAGGACGCACGTGAACTCGGTCGCGAGTCGGCCGCTGCAGCCGTGGCCCTGGCCTCCGGCAAACCTGCACCCAATGCCAAGTCATGGGACGGCGGCGAGAAGAAGATCAAGGTCATGGCCCAATTCCTCAAGCCGATTCCGGTGACGTTGAGCAATCTGGACGTCGTCGTCAAGGCGGGCTGGATCACCAAGGAAGCCTTGTGCAAGGGCGTCACCGACGCGAAAGTCACGGCCTGCAAATAAGCCGGGTCCGTACCTACCCACAGGCGCTGCGCGCCTGTGGGTGTCAACCGGCAACGCGCCAGTAGCGCGCCGCTGCCATCCCGGCGCGTATACGCGCCACCCTTGTCGCGTATGGCGTCGCCTTGCTCGCGACCTGTCCGTTCACGTCGGAGGATTTCATGAACCAGATCATTCAATCGCTACGGCGCGCCTCGATCGACTGGCGCATGGTGCTGATGGCCACGGTGCTGGTGGTCATCGCGATCACATTCAATGCCATGTCCAACGGCATCTTCCTGTCGCCGGAAAACCTGTACAACGTCGCCCAGCAGACTGCCGTAGTCGGGATCCTGGCCACGGTCATGGTGCTGATCATCGTGGCGCGCAATATCGACCTGTCCGTGGGCTCGGTACTCGGTTTCATCGGTGTGCTGATCGCCACCCTCATGTACAGCTACAACTGGTCCTGGTCGACCGCAGCTCTGGCGGGCCTGGCAGCCGCCATTGCCGTGGCCATGTACCAGGGCTACCTGACCGCGGTCATCGGTGTGCCGTCCTTCGTGGTCACGCTGGGCGGCCTGATGTCGTTTCGCGGCGCCGCCTTTCTGGTGGCCGACGGACGCACGCAGCCGATCACCAACGAATTTTTCCTGCGCCTGGGCGGCGGCTACGAGGGGGCCATCGGCACCACCGCCAGCTGGGTGCTCGGTGCATTGATGTGCGCCGCACTAGTCGCCTGGAAGGCAAGCCAGCGTCGGGCGCGTCAGGCTTATGGCGTACCCACCAATGCCTTGTGGCTGGACTGCCTGATGACGGCCGTGCCGCTGGTCATCGTCATTAGCTTCGTCGCGGCCATGAACGCGTACCACATCCCCAACAAGGCGGCGCCCCAGGGCATACCGATTCCCGTGCTGATCTGGATCGCGGTGGCGCTGTTTGTGTCCTTCCTGGTGCACCGCACCCGCTTCGGCCGTTATGTCTTCGCAATGGGTGGCAACCCGGACGCGGCGGCCCTGGTCGGCATTCCGGTTCGCCGCGTCATGCTGCTGCTGTTCTGCCTGCTGGCGCTGTTGACGACGATTGCCGCCATCGTTTCGATTGCGCGCCTGAATGCCGGTACCAATTCGCTGGGCACCAATATGGAACTGCTGGTCATCGCGGCCACCGTGATCGGCGGCACTGCACTGGCCGGCGGCAGTGGCTCCATCTTGGGTTCGGTACTCGGAGCGCTGATCATGCAGTCGATCGACAGCGGCATGTTGCTGCTCGACGTTCCGATCGGCTGGCGCTACGTCATCATCGGCCAGGTGCTGATCGCCGCCGTGGTGTTTGACGTCGTCTACCGCAAATGGACCGGAGAAATGCAATGAGCGCAACACTATCCCCCGCCGGCGCACCGACCCGCGGCAAGCCCGATCCTTCGCGTTGCCTGGTTGAGCTACGCAACATTCGCAAGGCTTTCGGCGGCATCCACGCCGTCGATGACGTGAGCCTGAATCTGTATCCGGGCGAAGTAGTGGCCTTGCTCGGTCACAACGGCGCCGGCAAGTCGACCTTGATGAAGATGCTCGCGGGCGCCTATCCGATCGACAGTGGCGAAGTCATCATCGACGGCAAACAGGCCCAGGTCCGTGCGCCTGCCGACGCGCAGCGCCTGGGCATTGAATCGATCTACCAGACGCTGGCACTGGCCGACAACCTTGACGCCGTGGCCAACCTGTTTCTCGGCCGCGAATTGCTGACGCGTTGGCGCACGCTCGACGACCACCGCATGGACGCCGAGGCACGCAAGGTGTTCCAGCGGCTGAACAAGAACTTCACCAATGTGCAGACCCCGGTGCGGCGCCTCTCGGGTGGGCAGCGCCAGGTGGTGGCGATTTCCCGCGCCATCTACTTCAACGCGCGCATTCTGATCATGGACGAGCCCACCGCCGCGCTCGGCCCTGAAGAGACCGCAATGGTCGGCAACCTGATACGCCAGCTCAAGAACGACGGTGTCGGCATCTTCCTGATCAGCCACGACATGTACGATGTGTTTGCACTCAGCGACCGCCTCGCCGTCATGAAAAACGGCCAGATGGTGGGAACCTATCAGACGCGCGACGTGACCGAGGACGAAGTCCTGGGCATGATCATCGCCGGCAAGCAGCCGGCCGGGAAGACCGAGGCACCACGGCCGGCGCTTTCAGGCGCCCAAACAATGGCAAGGGCATGAAAACCAAAGGCGACCAGCAACTTGTCAAGCGCATCAACCGCAGCGTTTTGCTGCGCCTGTTGCGCGCCCAGAGCGGCCTGTCGCGTGCCCGGCTGGCGCAGGCCAGCGGGCTGACCAAATCCACCGTCAGCGCGCTGGTGCGCGAGCTGCTCGACGCGCACTGGATCAGCGAGGCCGATGCGCCGGTGGCCAACGACGGCATGGGCCGCCCGTCCACTCCCTTGCATATCGATGCGCAGCACCGCGTGCTGCTGGGCGTGGAAATCGGCGTGCAGCAGATGCGTCTGGTCGCGGTCTCGCTGACCGGCGAGGTGCTCCACGCCATCACGCAGCCTCTGGAGCGGCCCGACGCGGCCAGCGCCTGCGCTCAGCTCACCCGCATGGTGGGCCAGGCCTGGCGCACTATGCGCCAACGCGAACTGCTGCTCTCCGGCGTGGGCGTGTGCCTGCCAGGGGCCATCGACGAAGGCAGTGACCTGGTGCGCTTTGCACCCAATCTGGGCTGGCGCGATCTGCCCTTTCACGCCATGGTGTGTCAGGCCCTGGCGCAGGCCGAGATACCGGAGGTGGAGATTCATCTGCACAACGATGCCGATGCCGCGGCGCTGGGCGAATACGAGTTTGCCGCCACCACCACCGGCGACGCCGACCCGCTGATCTTCATCAGCTGTGATGTCGGCGTGGGCGCCGGCGTCGTGCTCAATGACCACCTGTTCTCCGGCGCGCGCGGCATGGCCGGCGAGATCGGCCACAGCATCATGCAGGTCGACGGCGAACTGTGTTCCTGCGGTCGGCGCGGTTGCGCGGAGACCTTCATCGGCGCACACGCGCTGGGCACCAGCGCCGGCATCACGCGCGCGTCGCGCTACCTCGGCGTGCTGATCCAGAACCTGGACGTGATGTACAACCCGCGCGTGGTCGTGGTCGGCGGACCGTCCTGCAGCGACCGGCCGGAACTGCTCCAAGATGCCATCAACGTGGTCGCCCAATATGCCGAGGCCGCCGGCGTGCCACCACCCCTGGTGCGCGGCGCCCGTTACGGGTTACAGGCTGCTGCGGTTGGCGCCGCGGCCGTGGCGTGGCACCATTACCTGCGCCCACTGCGCTCGGGCAACCACCCGCAGCCGGGCCAACAGCGCCAGGGCGACCTGGCAGACTTGAAACCTGTCGGTGTGCAAGCCCCGCGCACGCGACGCCAACCTGTGGAGTCCCGATGAAAAAGCTTGTCTGGGGCGTGCTCAGCACCGCCAAAATCGGCCGCGAAAAGGTCATCCCCGCGATGCAGGCGGCCAGCCTGTGCGACATGCGCGCGATCGCCTCCCGATCTCTCGAGCGGGCACAACATGCAGCCAAGGCGTTGGGCATACCGGTGGCGTACGGAAGTTATGAGGAGTTGCTGGCAGACCCGGCGATTGAAGCCATCTACAACCCGCTGCCTAACGACCAGCATGTGGCGCTGACGCTGCAGGCGGCGCGCGCCGGCAAACACGTGTTGTGCGAAAAGCCGCTGGCGCTGGACGCCGAGCAGGCGGCGCAATTGCGCGAGGTCGCCACGCAGGTGCACATCATGGAAGCCTTCATGGTGCGCTTTCATCCGCAATGGCAACATGTGCGCGAGCGCCTGCGCTCCGGCGATCTGGGCCCGGTACGCACGATCCAGACCTGGTTTTCGTATTTCAACCGCAACGCAGACAACATCCGCAACCAGGTCGCGCAAGGCGGCGGCGCCCTGTACGACATCGGCTGTTATGCCATCGTTACCGCGCGTTATCTGTTTGACTGCGAACCGCAGCGCGTGATCGCACTGTTCGACCGCGATCCGACCTTTGGCACCGACCGCACCGTCAGCGCCCTGCTCGACTTCGGCGCCGGCCGCCGACTGGTGTTCACCGCGTCAACCCAGAGCGTGCCTTACCAGCGCGTCCAGATCATCGGTGAACACCGGCGCATCGAGGTCAAGATACCGTTCAACGCCCCGCCACAACAAGCCACCGATGTGCTGACCGACGACGGCTCGGCACTCGACGGCAGCGGCATCCATACCGAGACCCTCGCCGCGTGCGACCAGTACGGCCTGCAAGGCGACGCATTTGCCCGCGCCGTGCGCAGCCAGACGCCCCTGCCCTGGGGGGTCGACGACGCGGTGCGCAATATGCGCGTCATCGATGCCTTGTTTGCTTCGGAACGAACCGGTGCCTGGGTTGCGCTCTAGGATGAACGACGCCCCCCGTCTGTACGGTCTCACTGCGTGTAGACCGTCCGAACCCCCCACTGGGGGGCGCCCCCTACGGCCTGGCAAAGCCAGTTCCGTGGGGGCCTGGGCTGGTATGCTCCGCGGCCGATTGATCCTGCTTGGGCAATGGGTCCGATGCGCCGCGCAACTTGCACTGGCCGCAAGCCTGCTGGTGAGCGCGCTCGCCGGCACGGCGCAGACCACGCCAGCGCCGGTGCGCTTCATCGAGGAGACCGACAGCGCCGGTCTGCAGGTCCGTTTTGAGGGAGACTTCGAGTTCCAGGTCGGCGGCGGTGTGGCCAGCTTCGACTGCGACGACGACGGACTGCCCGAAGTCTTCGTCACCGGTGGCGTGACCAAGTCCAAGCTGTACCGCAACCGCAGTAGCCGCGGCGGGCCGATCAAGTGCAGGAAGAGCGCTCGGGTCTGGAAGTGACCGGCGCCAATGGCGCGTATCCGATCGACATGGATGGCGATGGCAAGACCGATCTGGTGGTGCTGCGCGTGGGCGAGGTCCAGCTGTTTCGCGGCCTCGGTGGTTGCCGGTTTGAACGCGCCAATGACCTCTGGAAGTTTCCCAGCGACAACCTGTGGCACAGCGCGTTCAGCGCCACCTGGGAGCGCGGCCAGAGCTGGCCGACCCTGGCCGTCGGCAGTTATATTGACCGCGCCCGCCAGGACTTCCCGTGGGGCAACTGCACTGCCGGCAGCCTGGTGCGCCCAGCGGCGGACAACCGCAGTTTCGCCGAGCCTGTGGCGCTGGCGCCCGGGCACTGCGCGCTGTCGATGTTGTTCCATGACTGGAGCGGCCGTGGCGATGTGGCGCTGCGCGTGAGCAATGACCGCGAATACTTCAAGGGCGGGCAGGAGCAGTTGTGGCGTGTGCCGTCCGCTCAGGCACCCAGTCTTTACACCGCAGAACAGGGCTGGAAGCCGCTGCAGATCTGGGGCATGGGCATCGCCAGCCATGACCTCGATGGCAAGGGCCGACCGGCCGTGTTCCTGACCAGCATGTCCGACAACAAGTTGCAGGTGTTAGAGGGGGACGGCCAGCGGCAAAGCTATATCGACACCGCGTACAAACGCGGTGCCACGGCACACCGGCCCTATGTCGGCGGCGACATCCATCCGTCGACCGCCTGGCATGCGCAGTTCGGCGACGTCAACAACGACGGCTTCAGCGACCTGTTCATTGTCAAGGGCAACGTCGCCAGCATGCCGGACTTCGCCACGCTCGATCCGAACAACCTGCTGCTGCAACAGCCGGACGGCCAGTTCGTCGAGACCGGGCAGCAGGCCGGCATGCGAGTTACCGACGCGGACGTGGCGGCTTGCTGGTCGACCTCAACGGCGACGGCCTGCTCGACATGCTGGTGATCAACCGCTGGGACAAGGCCCAGTTGTGGCGCAACGTCGGCAGCGGCAATGCCGACAGCGCGCAATCGCCCGGCCAATGGCTGCAACTGCGCCTGCGCCAGAGCGGTGGCAACCGCGACGCGATCGGCGCCTGGGTCGAGATAGACCTGGGCCAGCGCGTGATCCGCCAGGAGCTGACTATCGGCGGCGGCCACGCCAGCGGCCATCTGGGCTTCATGCATTTCGGGCTGGGGCAGGCACGCGCGGTCAAGTTGCGGGTGCGTTGGCCGCACGGCCCCTGGAGCGAATGGCAAAGCACCACAGCCGGCGCCTTCTATCTGATGGATCGCCAGGCAGGTCTGCGCCCCTGGAGTGCGCCATGAGCGTACTGCGCCCAAGCGGTGGTCGGGTATGCGCCGACACCCAGCCGGCACACGGCGTAGCCCGGTCGGGCCGCGTGCGGCGCTGGCTGGGCACGCTGCTGCTGGCCGCAACGGTGGCGGCACCGGCAAGCGCGCAGACGACAGCGACGCCGGCCCAGCCAGCCAGCGCCTATGGCAGCGCGCTGGTGACCGACTGGTTTTCACTGGCGCTGCAACTGACCCAGCAATCACCGGGATTCAGCCCGCCGGTGGCAGCGCGCGCCCTCGCCTACCTGTCGCTGGCGCTGTACGAATCGGTGGTTCCCGGCATGGCCGACCACCGCAGTCTGGCCGGGCAGCTCAACGAACTCAGTTCGCTGCCCTGGGCGCAGCCCGACGAGCCGCTGCATTGGCCCACCGTGGCCAACGCCACCATGGCGACGATGACGCGCATGATGTACAGCAATGCCAGTGCCGACAACAAGGCCCGCATCGACCTGCTCGAGCGCAACATGGTGCTGCAGCATGCACAGGACTTCGACCCCGCCACGCTGACGCCGGAGATACGCAACCGGTCGGAGACCTTCGGCCGCTTGATGGCCATGGCCTTGATGACCTGGGCCCGCACCGACGGCGGCCATGAAGCCTGGGGACCACCGCGCCGCGGCATCCCCCACTACGTACCCCCCAGCGGCGAGGGCCAATGGAGTGCAACGCCGCCAGCCTATGCGCCAGCCCTGCTGCCACGCTGGGGTGACAACCGGCCATTCGCACTTGCTGGCCCGAAGGACTGCCCCCCGCCGGCGCCGCCAAGCTACGACGAAGGCAAGGATTCGGCATTCCAGCGGGATGCGCTCGAGGTCTACCGCATCAGCCGCCAGGCCACACAAGAACAGCGCCAGATCGCCTTGTACTGGGCCGACGATCCGGGCAAGACGCCGACGCCGGCAGGCCACTGGACCTTCATCGCCAACGACCTGTTGAAGGCGCGCAAGGCGTCGCTGGCCGACGCGGCGCGCACCATGGCGCAACTCAATCTGGCCATGGCCGACGCCTTCATCGCGGCCTGGTCGGCCAAATACCAGTACAGCCTGTTGCGACCAGTGACCTATGTCCAACTCACGATCGACAGCAACTGGGTGCCCACGATGATGGACACACCGCCGTTTCCGGAATATCCATCGGCCCACTCGGTGCAATCGAGCGCAGCGGCGGGTGTGCTGGAGCAGGTTTTCGGTGCCACGACCCGGTTCACCGACAACACCCACAACGACCGTGGCTGGGGACCCCGTGATTTCACCAGCTTTCGCGCCGCAGCCGACGAGGCCTCGCGTTCACGGCTGTTCGCCGGCATTCACTTCGGCTTCGGCGTCACCGGCGGACAAGTCCAGGGGCGCTGTGTGGCGCAGAAGGTGCTGGCACTGGAACTGCGCAAACGCTGAGCAAGGGCGCGGACCACGCAGTGGGCCCGGTCAACCCCGATTTGTCGGATCTATCTCCGCCCGATTCAGGCGACCAGCGCCAGCGCGGCGTAGTCGCCGACATGCGAACCCAGACCGGCCGGCACCAGCGCGAAGCCTTCGGTCAGCGAGGGCAGACGACCGTCAATGTGCGACTGCAGGCGCGGCAGCAGGTAGTCGCGGTTGTGCCAGAACACGCTGCCGCCGATGCTGATGCGCTGCAGGTCGAGCGTCACGACCAGGTTGTACAAGGTGCGCCCCATCACGCGGCACAGGTTGTCGACGATAGCCACGGCATCCACATTGCCATCGCGCGCAGCCTGCAGCAGGGCCACCGCATCGACAAACCCGGACGAGGCGAAGCGACGTTCCATCGCGTTGCCAGCGACCTGGCCCTCGACGTCGCCGATGTTGCCGCAACCGCACAAGGCATCGTTGTTGTCATCGACATACATGTGGCCGGCATGGCCGGCATTGCCGTTCTTACCACGGAGCACATGGCCATCGACACACAGCCCCACGCCGATGCCGGTACTCCAGGTCAGGTAACCACAATGGTCCAGCCCCTGCAAGGCGCCCCAGCGGCGCTCGGCCTGCAACGCGGCAATCGCATCGTTGGCGACATGCACGCCGGGAAAACGCGCGCGCAGCGGCGCTTCCAGAAGCGCGCTATGCCAGTCGTTGGGCAGGCCCCGACCTTCGCCGGCCATACCGCCACAAATGTTGGGCGCAGCCAGCTCGACACAGCCCCCGCGGATCAGGAACGGACCGCACGAGGACACACCCACCGCACTCACATCGGCGGCCTGCACCTGTGCCAGCGCACAGCTGCTGTCGATCAGGCGCAATATCTGCAATGCCAGCGCATCGTTGCCACCTTGCTTGGCCGTCGGCTCGGCGACCCGACCACGAATGCCGTCGCGGTCGGCAACGCTGACCGCCACCTTGGTGCCGCCCACGTCCACGCATATGCGTGTGCCCTGCAGGTTGTCGAATACCGTGGCGATTTCGCTGCCGGGAGCGGCCTGACTGCTGTTCAATTCGCGATCCTGTTCAATGCTGTAAAAGCAGCCGGTGCCAGCCCGTGCTGGCGACCGCCGCGACACCCAGGCAGGGCTGCCATGCGGGGCCTGCGCGGGCCCCAAGTGCGCATCGTACCAGCGCATTGGGCATCTGCGCACCGTAACCCGCACGTAACCGGCATGCATGCAGATGCCGCGTACGGAACCACTCAGCGCACGCCTTCGTCAGCGCTTGCCACCAGGCTGTCACACCTCCCGGTTCCAACGAAAAGAGGGAAAATACCACCGCGATGGGGCAGTGGGTGACAACACGCCTTCAGACCCGTCCGAAGTCATCCTGCAGACGCACGATGTCGGACTCGTCCAGCAACTCACCCAATTGAACCTCGATCACTTCGAGCGGAAGCAAGCTGCGATTGGCGAGTCGGTGCACCTGGCCGATCGCGATATCCGTGTGTTCGCCGACCTCCAGATCGGACTCGCGAGCGCCCACCGTGACATGCGCCGTTCCGAGCACGACCAACCAGTGTTCAGCGCGGTGCAGGTGTTTTTGCAGACTGATTTGCTGGCCCGGATGGACCCGGATGCGCTTGACCAGGTGGCCGGGCGCGTCGGACACGGTTTCGTACCAGCCCCAGGGCCGGTCAACACGGTCAAACGACCTGGCATCAGGCGAAGAAGTCACGGATAAGGCTTTCGAATCGACGGTAGCGGCAATGCTACCGCGCTTTATCTCGACGCTGAATAACTCCCCGCGGATGTGCGTTGCCTTAGCCCATACGTGCCAGTTGCTCGCGCGTCCAGCGCACGATGTCTGCCGCACCCATGGCGCCAGCCTGACGCGCTATCTCGCGCCCGCCCTTGAACAGCGCCAGTGTGGGGATGCTGCGGATATTGAAGCGCTGGCCCAGCGTCTGCGCTTCCTCGGTGTTCACCTTGGCCAGCCGCACGTCGGGCTCGAGTTCGGCGGCCGCCTGCTCAAACGACGGCGCCATCTGGCGGCATGGACCACACCAGGGCGCCCAGAAGTCGACCAGCACCGGCAGGTCGTTGCGCGTGATGTGCTTGTCGAACACCTCGGCATCCATGGCGGTGGAATGCGCGGAAAACAAGGGTTTGTGGCATTTGCCGCAGTCAGGCCCCCGGTTTCGGTCCGCGTCGGTCACGCGGTTGGTGGTATGGCAATGCGGGCAAACAATGTGCGCAGGGGTCGTCGTCATGGTTCGAATCTCGTTGGCAATTTCTGAACGGCGCCGCATCGTGATCGACGCCAATGCACTGGACATGGCGTCGACTCGGCGCAATTCAAGCGCTACCAATCACCCATTGACAGTCGCAAGTTGCCAGCCGGCGGTAGGGGCGCATGGCACAGCACCACCTGGTCAGGCCAGATCAGGTCACCTGGTCCAGTTTCCAGCTCATGTACAGCAACAGCAGCAGTACCAGGCAAACCGCCGGCATGATGGCCCAAAGCCCCAGATGGGCGCCGAGCAATCCCAGCGCCGCCGGACCCAGCGCACAACCGACATACGCGAACGCCACCTGGCGACCGATCACGGTGCGCGCGGTGTCGGGGTCGAACCGGTTCGTCGCCTCGTGCATCAAAGCCGGGTAGATCGGCGCGCAACCGAGGCCGAGCAGCATCAGACCCGCCAGGTTCGCCAAGTCTGGCAGCAGCGGGATGGAGAACAGCACGGCACCCGCCAAAGCGCCGACGATGCCCAGCCGCACCAGCAGGCGATTACCCAGCCGGTTGGCGACCAGACCGATGGCAAACCGACCGACCATGATGGCGCCGAAGAAGCCGGCAACCCACAGACCGGCACGCGCCGGATCGGTGCCGCGGCCGTCAACCAGGATACTGGCGGCCCACAAGCCGGTACCGACCTCGATCGTGGTGTAGACGATGTACAAGGCCGGCGCCAACCAGGGAGCCCATGGTGGCACCGGCGCACGCGTCGGCACGGGTTTGACGCCTTCTGGCGGGCTGTTTGCAGCGGCCGCGCGCTCCGGCTCCTTTTCCCACAAGCGCAGATTGCGCAGAAACAGCAGCGCCAGCAGCAGCTGGATCGCCGCGATCACCGCATAACCACCTTGCCAGCCGAACCGACCCGCCAGCGCCGCGCCCATGACGACGGGCCCTATGGTGGCGCCAACACCCCAGCAGCCATGCAACCAGTTCATGTGGCGGGCGCTGTAGTGCCGGGCCACGAAATGGTTCATGCCCGCATCGACCGAACCCGCGCCCAGACCCAGCGGAATGACCAGCAACACGATCCAGTGAAAGCTGGGCGCCAGCGCGAAACCGAGCAAGGCCAGGCCGGTCATGAAACCGCTGATGGCCACCACCTTGCCGGTGCCCAGCCGCGACAACACGAATCCGCTGGCGAAACCCGACACCGCAGAACAGGTGGTCAGAATCATCGTCAGCAGTCCGGCGTCTTCCAGTGATCGCCCGAATTCGGCGCGCATGGCGGGCCAGGCCACGCCCAGCACGCTGTCGGGCAGGCCCAGGCTGATGAAGGTCAGATAAATCAGCCCCAGCAGCAGCACATGACCCGACAACAGGCCCGATTTCACAAAATTCGCACCAGCGCTGCGGCCACCAGGCTGATCAGCACGGTGGTGGCCACCGGCAGGAAAAACGGACGGCCGAACAACCGGAACCGGAAGTCGCCCGGCAGCCGGCCGTAACCGATTTTGTCCAGGAATGGCGCGAAGAAGTTGAGCAGGATCAGCACGATGAAAACCACCACCAGCCAGCGGATCATGGCGCGCCCCTGCCACTTGTTGTACAGCGTGCGCTGATGTTGGTGATGGGCACCGGCAGCCGGACAGTGGCGCGGCAGATACAGAACATGCAACTCATAAGGAATGGCTGCGATCGCCGCCCGCAAAGCCGAGTGCATCCCACGACGCGCCGCGGGAAAATCCGATCACCTTGAACAATTCGCCCATTTCATGCTCCAGCAGCAGCTTCTGCGCCATGGTTCGTTCCGGCAAGCTGGCCGCGTCGAGCATAGTGCCGATGCCGCAATTGATCAGGAAGCGCGCCTGGCTGGTGTAACCCAGCAGATTCCACGGCGCAGTGCCTTGCGCCGCGCCATCGGCTGTGTCTTGCGCTGCCAGCGCCAGGCCGGTGAAGTTCACATGCGCCGTGATGTCCTTGGCGCCAATGTCAACCAGCGGCTGGTCGTCCATGCGATGGGCCCGGTGGCACATCAATGTGCCCATGGACCGTTGCTTATGGTAGTACTCACTCTCGGGAAATCCGTAGTCGATCAGGAACAACGCGCCTTGTGCCAAGCGGTCTACCAGTGTGCGCATGAAAGCCTCGGCCTGTGGATGTACCTCGGTCAAGTAGTCATGGTCGCCGGCAATGTCCACCGGCGGTCGCAGTGCGGTTGCTCTGTCCTGCCAGGCCAGCGCACCGTCCGGCCCGGCCACGACGCCACGCTCATGCCATACGCTGCCGACACGCGCCAGCAGCTTGACCGGCATGGCATCGATGAGCTCGTTGCCCACCACCACACCCTGCAGTGAGGCCGGCAGTCGGTCCACCCACTGCAGCTTGTCGGCAAATGCCGCCAGCGTCTGGCGCTGCCGGGCTCGCAGCGTACCCGACAGGTCCACGATGGTGTAGCTGTCCACTTGATCACCCAGGGCCTGCAGCAATTGCGCGGCCATGGCGCCGGTGCCTGCGCCAAACTCCCAGACCGCGCGCGTGCCCGTCATCTGCAATGCCTGCGCCACCTGCGCCGCCAGCGCACGGCCAAACAAGGGCGACAGGGTCGGCGCGGTGACGAAATCACTGCCGCCAACCCCGCTCCCACGCGCCGGATGCTGACCGATCTGGCCGCTGTCGCGGGCGTAGTAACCCAGGCCCGGTGTGTACAGGGCAAGTTCCATGAACCGGTCGAAGCCGATCCAGCCCCCGTGAGCGCTCAGCACCTGCTCCAGGCGCGCCTGCAAGCCGCTCGTTAAACTCGGGGGTAACTCCATCCGCTCCGATTGTCCCCGAATGTCTGCCACTGCCCGCCCTCGCGTCGTCCTTGTCACCGGTGCTGCCAAGCGCCTGGGCCGTGAGATTGCGCTGAATCTGGCGCGCGACGGCTGGCAGGTGGCTGTGCATTTCCGCGACTCGGTCGAAGAAGCGCACCACACCAGCGCCGAGTGTGCCAAGTTGTCGGGCAACAGCAAGTCGTTTCGGACCAATCTGGCCAATGAGACGGCGGTGCAGAACCTGCTACCCAGTGTGATTGCCCATTTCGGTCATGTCGACGCGGTCGTCAACAGCGCATCGACCTTCGAGCAGGACAGCACCGCCACATTCAGCTTCGCGGCCATGGAAAAACACATGCGCAGCAATGCCGGCGCCGCGATCCTGCTCGCGCAGTCCTTGCACACCCATATCGTGCAGCGGCGCAGCGATGCTGTGGCCTGCGAAGCGGATGAAACAAGTGAAGGTGACGAACCCCGAAAAGCCAGCGAGCCGCAGGCGCAAGGCGTGGTGATAAATCTGCTGGACCAGAAACTCTGGAACCAGAACCCGGACTTCGTAAGCTACACCTTGTCCAAGGCGGCACTGGAAGCTGCCACGACCATGCTGGCGCTGGCGCTGGCGCCGGCCGTGCGGGTAGTGGGCGTGGCGCCCGGGCTGACGCTGACCAGCAACCTGCTCAGCGACGAACAATTCAAGCAGCGCCACAAGCTGGCCTTGCTCGATCATTCGTCCACCCCGGCCGATGTAGCAGCCACCGTGCGCTTTGCGCTCGAGAATCGCTCCATCACCGGAACCTCGCTGCTGGTCGACGGCGGCCAGCACCTGTTGCGCTTCACACGCGATTTTTCGCTGATGTGAGCCCCGGCCCAGACACCTGACCGAAGATCACCCTATGACCAAAGCCCGCGGCAACCAGACCCTGAACCTGACCGGCTTGCGCTTTGCCGCCAACCTGGGCATCCTTGATGTCGAGAAGACTGGCCCGCAGCCGATCCAGGTCGACGCCGAACTCAACATCGGCGAACAAGACCTGCACCCGGTGGACGACGCAATCAACCACGTGCTGGATTACCGCAAGATCCGGCAGATCGTCATTGACGAGTGCACGGCCCAACACGTGAACCTGCTCGAGACCCTGATCGGCAAACTGGCGCAACGGTTGATGCAGATCCCGGGCGTGCTGGGTGTGCGCGTGAAGATTGCCAAACTCGAAATTTTTGATGACTGCGAAGTAGCGATTCGCGTAGAAACCGGACAGTGGTGATGCAAGCAAACTGGGTCGAACCCGAAACAACAACCGGCCGCGCCGAATCCCGCGTGAAGATCGAACGCGAAATCCACAAGCTGGAGAAACGGCTTTGCCGGCAGGTTGGCCAAGCCATCGTCGACTACAACATGATCGAGCAAGGCGACAAGGTCATGGTATGCGTCAGCGGCGGCAAAGACAGCTACGCCATGCTCGACATCCTGCTCAAGATGCAGGCCCGTGCGCCCGTACATTTCGACCTGATCGCGGTAAATCTGGACCAGAAGCAACCCGGTTTTCCCGAGCATGTGTTGCCGCAATACCTGCAGCAGCTGGGTGTGCCGTTTCACATCGAGAACCAGGACACCTACTCCATCGTCAAGCGGCTGATACCCGAAGGCAAGACACTGTGCAGCCTGTGCAGCCGGCTGCGCCGCGGTATTCTGTACCGGGTGGCCGACGAACTCGGCGCCACCAAGATTGCGCTGGGCCACCACCGCGACGACATCCTGCAGACCTTCTTCCTGAACATGTTTTTTGGCGGCAAGCTCAAGGGCATGCCGCCCAAGCTGGTCAGCGACGATGGCCGCCATATCGTGATCCGTCCGATGGCGCAGGTCGCTGAAAAGGATCTGGTGCGCTGGGCCGCGCATCGCGAATTCCCCATCATCCCCTGCACCTTGTGCGGCAGCCAGACCAACCTGCAGCGCAAGCAGGTATCGCGCATGCTGCAAGAATGGGAAAAGCAGCATCCCGGACGCATCGAGAGCATGTTCACGGCGCTGCAAAACGTCGTTCCTTCACACCTGATGGACGGAACGCGGCACGACTTCAAGGGTCTGAAGGTGACCGGCGAAGCCAGCGAAGACGGCGACAAGGCCTTCGACGCAGAGGAATTCTCTGCTCCGGCGAGCTTGCCGTCGCTACAGGTGGTGCGCTTCGACAACTGACGCCGCGCGATCCCGCAGCGCGCCCGTCGGGCCGCATCGGCGCAGCGCCTTGACTGGAGGACCCGGACCATGAAAACACGGTGGATCGGCTTGTGGTTGCTGCTAATGCTGGCGCTCACTGGCTGCTCGGGCATGCGCATCGTCGACTCCGACGTGCATGCCTACACCGCGGCCCAGTCTGTCTCGGTGCCTGCCACCTACCGCTTCGAACTGCTGCCATCACAGCAGTCCCTGCCTGCGCAACGCTTGCCGTTGCAGGACTTGGTGCAGACCGAGCTGGGCAAGGTGGGCATGCGCCGCGACGACGTCGCCCCCCAATACAGCGTGCGCTTCGACTTGCGCGTGCACCAGGATGCCCGTTCGCCCTGGAGCGACCCGGGTTATGCGGTCGGTTTCTTCTCTGCCTATCCGGTGGTAACGCCTCACGGGGTGGTCTACCACTACCGCATGCCCTTGTTCGTCATGGAAATGCCCTGGTACCGGCGCGAGGTCAGCCTGTTGATGCGCCGCCTGTCCGACGGCGCGCTGGTGTTCGAGAGCAACGCCCGCAGCGACGGCTACTGGGCCGACGATGAAGCCGTTCTGCCTGCGATGTTCGAAGCCGCGCTGCGCGATTTCCCGAATCCGCCGCAAGGGCTGCGCCGGGTGAACATCGAGATTCCGCGCTGAGGCCTCCTAGAATCCCCGCATGGACACCACCCGCATCATTGCCGTTCGACACGGAGAAACCGACTGGAATGCCGGTGCCCGCATCCAGGGCAAATTGGACATCGCATTGAACGACAAGGGCCGCTGGCAGGCACACCAGGCAGCGCAGTCGCTGGCAGCTGACGAGCTGGTGACAGCGGTCTACAGCAGCGACCTGGCGCGCGCGCATGCCACGGCAAGCGCCATCGCCCAGGCGTTCGAACTCGAGGTGACCAGCGACAAGCGCTTGCGCGAACGTGACTTCGGCGCCTACGAGGGCCAGACGTTTGACGAAATCGAGCGTGCCTGGCCTGCCGAGACCACACGCTGGCGCGCGCGTGACCCGTCCTGGGCACCGCCCGACGGAGAGACCCTGCTGGCATTGGGCGCGCGCATCCGCGAGGTCACAGACGCATTGGCGCGGCGCCATCCCGGCGAGCAGATCGTGCTGGTGGCCCACGGCGGGGTGCTCGACATGCTGTACCGCTTCGCGACACGCCAGGACGTCGACGCGCAGCGCAGCTGGGCGCTGGGCAACGCCAGCATCAATCGCCTGTTGTGGACCCCCGAGGGCATGAGCGTCGTCGGCTGGTCCGACACCCGGCACCTGGAGAAGGAAGGCTGGCGTGACGAG
>Ga0105053_10004912_pt1 | contig 19341 bp, 10 predicted proteins | sample BON01_FD_78093 | JGI IMG/M metagenome (GOLD analysis project Ga0105053, IMG submission 78093) | Freshwater microbial communities from Lake Bonney liftoff mats and glacier meltwater in Antarctica - BON-01 | ecosystem: Environmental > Aquatic > Freshwater > Ice > Glacier meltwater | place: Lake...
AAAAAAAAAAAAAAAAAAAAACGACGACGACAAGACGCAAAATGTGACACGTCTGAAAAAACGCCCTCCTTTTTCCCTCTGAACCACCCACTGACAGCCACAGACATAAGAGAGAGACACGCGCGATAGATAGATATAGAGAGAAACAGCAGAGCAGAGGGCGATTCAAAATTTTGTGTTACGATTCCTGGTCAATTTTTCTCTCGACAAAAAAAAAACTCGACAAAAAACGCCCGCTCTCACCGCGCGGGCGTCGCCGCCGCCGCCCCCCCGCCGCCCCCGCCAAACCACGCCCCCGCCCCCCCCCCCGCTCCTCCCCCGATGCCCAGCCGCGACGCCACCGCCGTCGCCATCAGGCTCGCCCCCGCGCTCTGCAGCTGCCGCTTGGCCTCCCCGCTGCACTTGTAGTATCCGATAAGATTCGACGCCCCGAGGATGACGCCTATCGCCGGAATGAGCAAATAACCCCAGTCGAGGCCGATGAGCGCGGCCAGGGCGGCCAGTGTCCAGACGACGGGCGCGGCGACGAGCCCCGCCCAGAAGCCGCGGGACTCGTGGGGGTCGACGAGGCGCTGGTTCTCGTCGAGGGACTCGAAGCGCCACTCGCTGCCGGTGCCGTCGGGCTGTGGTTTGGTTTTTTGGTGTTTTTTGGTTTTGGTTTTGGTTTTTTGGTGTTTTTTTGGTTTTCGTCGTTCATTGTCGTTGTCGGTTTTTTTGTTGGCGTTGGTTCGTTGGGGTCAGTTTTTCCGCGGCGCTCTAGAGGGACAACAAACCAACCATCGACGGAACGAACAACCGAAGAAAGGCAAACAAACAACGAGGAAACAAACAAAACGCTGTCTCTTTTTCTCTCTTTCTTTTTCGTTTTTCTCACCGAAACGTCGTTCCACCACCGCAGCCCGGCGAGCAGCCGGCCGGTGACGTTTTTGACGGTCCAAAAGTCCGCGGCCAGCAGGACCACGCAGACGACAAAGTTGGTGACGAAGGAGTGGCGGTTGACGGCCTCGCAGAGGACGTAGAAGACGATGGCGGCGATCTGCGTTTTCGATTTTTTGTAGGTGGGGGAGGGGGGAGTCGGCGTCGCGAGGGCCTCGTTGTTTCTTCTCGCCGACGCGCGCGCGCGCCAAACCGACGGACGGCGTGCCCCTTTTATTTTTGGATTGCCTCACCTTGAACGCCCAGTGGAAGATGAAGGCGATGGGGTGCTTGGGCGCGGGAGGCGACCCGATCGTCCCCACCGCCGGCTGCATCGCGGACTGGGCGATGGCAGGGCGCGTCGCGGGCGCGCGTCGCGGGGCGCGCGGTCCTTGTGTTGTATCCTCCTCCTGGCGGTTGCCTGCCCCTAAACCTCCCTTCTGTGTCAGTCCCTCCGCTCAACGAGACGAGGACCACCAGCAGCGGCTGGATGACCAGCCGGTTGGCGAATGGGGCGGCGGCGGACGAGTGCAGGGGGCCTGGCGTTCTGAAGAAGGAAGAGTGAGAGGAAGAGCTCTTGCTGGTGTGTCTTTGCTTCTGTTCTCGCGCGCGCGCGCGTATGTTTTTGTACGCGTGCTTTCGACGTTGGATGGGTTTGGATGTGGATTGCGCGGTGGGTGAGAGGGCGCGATGCCCTGGCCCTTGTACCGGCGCCGCGCCGCCCCATCGCCGCCGTCTGTCGGCGCGCTTGTCGTGCTCGTCGCGCCGCGTTTTTTCGTCGGTACCCCTCCCCCGTATACCCTTTCTCTCCCCCTCCCCCTGGTACGTACGTGCATTTAATTCTAACAACAACTCGATGATGGTGCGCGCTGTGTCATATCATGCCCTCTTTATCTCTCGACATCGTACGCTTGTCCACGCCCCCCCCTAGTGCCCCTTGAGGCGCTCCTTGGCGTCGTGCGCCGCGGCGACGACGCGGCGCGCCGCCTCGGCCGCCGCCCCGCGAACTTGGCCCGCAGCGTCCATCACCTCCTCCCCGACGCCCGCGGCCGCCCCCTTGGCCTTGGCCGTGGCCGAGTGCGCGGCCTCTTTCACGTCCTCCTTGGCCGCGTGCGCGCCCTCGGCCGCCCCCGCCGTCTCGTCGTCGAGGCGCTTCTTCGCGCCGAGCGCCGTCTCCTTGGCCGCCTCGCCGGCGTGCTCGATCCCGCGCTTGGCGTCCTTCTTGGCGCGCTCCATCTCGGCGCCGGCCGCGGTCGTGCCCTCGTCGGGCTCCCCGCCGCGCACGGTGCTGCCGCCCCAGTCGGGGCCGGCGTCGGCGGCGGCGGCGGCGGCGGCGGAGGGCGCGGGCGGCGAAAAGGAGCGGCGGGAGGCAAACAACGCGGCGGCGGCGGCGGCGGTCGTGGGGCCGCCCATGGCGCCGGCCGTCACGGACGTGGCTGGGCGGGACGCCGCACCTGTCGCCGCGAGCGCGACCCGCGCGCGGGTGTACAGGGCGCGCAGCATCTTGTTGGATCGTTCAGGGGTTGCGCCTCAGCGGCGGCGGCAGCGGCGGCGAATTGCTTGGCAGCTGTGGCAGCTGGGATTGCGTCACTCTGCTCGGGCCGGCGCTTTTTATTGTGTTTGTCAATCGCGTCCGTTGAAGGGGCGAGATGTGTTGAGGCGCGCGCGCGTGGATGGTGGCTTTCTGTCGGGTTGAAGGCGCTCGTGCTACTTTTGTGTGCGCGGAGGCTGTTGAAAGAGAGACAGGGGCCGTTCTGGGGGTCTCGGCTCAACGCGGCGAAAAACGAGCCGCCCTTCGTTCGCCGACGCTCAGAAAAACAAGCGCACACACCGCCCATCCAAATCCAACCCTAGTCCCTCGCAGGGTTGGTTCCTGGTCCCGTTCCTCACCTCAGATTCGAGAATACTCGCTCCGACCACGCGCAACCCCTCGAGGCTGGCAACCAGCAAAGCTTCTCGCGGGTGAAGGGGGGGCGGAACGGAGCAGACGCAACTGACTCGACTCTCGAAACGCACCAGCAAGGACCCAGCCGCCATGTCGCTGCGATTTCGGCTGTCGGGCGCCAAGCCAGTGCGCGAGTTCAAGCACATCGTCCGCTGCCTGGCGGCGATCGGTGGGTGTGACTTTTTGGGGGGGAACGCTGCCGCGACGCTTTGCTAGCTCGCCGGCGGCAGAGACGCCTCACCCCGAAAACTCGCCTCGCCCTCTTCTCGCTCACCAACAACGAACAAACAAACCCACCACCACTCTCGACAGGTCCCGAGCTGCTTGTCGAGGCGGTGCCCGAGCGGGTGAGCTGACATGCGTCCGTCGCAGGAAAACAAATCAGCGAGCGCGGCGCCGTCCTTGCCGCCGCCGCCGCGCTGCGCGCCGCCGCCGAAACGCTCCGCTCCCCGACCCACCAAAAACCTAAAACCGCCAAATCAAGAAAACACCAAAACCCAAAACAAAAAACAAAAAACAGCTCGCCCTGCGCGCCATCAACCCCGCCCGCTCCGCCTTCATGGCCGTCACCCTCCCGGCCTCCTTCTTCGCCTCCTTCTCCACCCTGGGCGGCCCCGTGGTCCAGGCGGGCGTCCCCGCCAAGGACCTGCTCGCCTCGCTGCGGTCGGCGCGCGCGTGCGCCGTCACGGTAGAGCTCGGGCCAGCCGCCGCCGCCGCGCCCGCCGGCGGCGCCGCCGCCGCGCCCGGCGCCGCCGCCGGCCCCCGCTATGATCCGCCGGAGGAGGAGGAGGGCGGCGGCGGCGCCCCCGCGTCCGCGTCCGCGTCGGTGTGGCTGACGGTGACGGTCTACTGCGACGAGGGCGGGGGCGGCGGGTTTGGCGGCGGGCACGGCGGCGGCGGCGGCGGCGGCGGCGGCGGCGGGCGGCACGGCGGCGGCGGCGGCGGCGGGTACGGCGGCGGCGGCGCAAGCGGCGGCGGCGGCGGCGGCCTGAGCAAGCGCTACCGCTCGTGCGCCACGGACGCCGAGGTGCTCCAGGCCACGGTCGACCGCGACGCCTACCCCACGGCCGTCGTGGTCGAGGCCTCGGCCTTTGCGCGCGCCCTGGCCTCCTTCCAGCCGTCGGTCGAGGAACTAACTTTGGTGGTGCGGCCGCCGTGCGCCGGCGCGCTGGCGGTGGCGGCAGCGCGCTCGGGCGCGGGCCCGTCCAAGCAGGCGGCGGCGGCGGCGGCGGCGGTCGGCGACGTGCAGCTGCAGACGTTCCTGGACCCCAGCAAGCGGGGGGCGATGGACGCGCTGCGGACGTCGGTGCGGCTCGGGAGGGACGGGATCCTGTCGTTCAGGCACGGCGCGGGCGGGGGAGCAGGGGGAGGGGGAGCGGCGGCGGGAGCGGCGGCGGGAGGGGGGGCGGCAGGAGCGGCGGCGGCGGCGGCGGCCGCGGCCGCGCGCGGCGGCTGCGCCGACGTGACGTTCAACGCGCGCGACCTGCGCGCCCTCCTGCCGCTGCTTGAGGACCTGCAGGCGGCGCTGTCGATCCGCATGGAGGGCGCGGGCGCCCCTTTGCTGCTCGAGCCGGTGGCGCTGCCGGACAGCGGCCGCGGAGGAGGGGGAGGAGGAGGAGCAGGCGGGGGCGGCCGCGGCGGCGGCGGCGGCGGCGCGGGCGGCGGCGGCGGCGACGACGACGACGGCTTTGCGAGCAGCGGCCTCCGCTACACGGCCGAGCTCGTGCTGGCGACGCTGATGGAGAGCCAGGCGCCGGCGGACGTGCCCTCGGCGGACGACGGCGGCGGCGCGGCGGGCGGCGGAGCGGGGGCCGCGGCGGGCGCGACGCCGCTGGCGGCGACGACGCCCCTCGTCGGGGCCGGCGGAGGCCGCCGCGGGGGCGGCGGCGGGGGCGGCAGCACGCTCGGACGGCCCCAGCAGCAGCAGCGGTTGCAGCAGCAGCAGCAGCCGCAGCAGCCGCGGTACCAGGCGCAGCCCCCGCCCTCGACGGCCGCGCGCCCGCCCCTGCCCCCGCAGCAGCAGCAGCAGCAGCAGCAGCAGCAGCCGCCGGGCTCCGCCGCGGCCGACCCTATTTGGCGCGGCTACGGCGACGACGAGAGCGCGGGGCGCGGCGGCGGCGGGGGCGGGGGCGGCGGGGCGGTGCCCGGCGCGCGGGCGGCGGCGGCGGCGCGGGCCGCCACGATGGCCAACGCCTTCGCCGCCGGCGCAGGATGGGGCGCGGCGGGCAGCCCGCCGCCCGCCCGCCCCGCTCCCGCCAGCTTTGGGGGCTTTGACGCGGGCGGCAGCGTCGACGGGGGACGAGGGGGGTTTTCGGCTGCGGGCGCGGCGGCGGCGGTTGCGGCGCTCGGCGGCGGCAGCAGGGGCGGCGACGACGGCGGCGGCGGCGGAAGCGGCGGCGGCGGCGGCGGCGGCGGCGGCGAGGAGGAGCTGCCCGGGACGCCGCCGGCGGCCGCCGCCGGGTCGGACGGGGGCGACACGGGCACCGAGGCCGTCGAGGCGGCGCACATCCCGACGCTGGAGAGCTACGGGGCGCTGTGAGACGCGAATTTCGGTTTTGCTCCTTTGCGCGCGCGACACGAGCCGAGGCGGGAGTGGGGCGGGAGAGGAGGAGCCGACGGCCGCGAGGCGGGCGCGCGCCCTCTCCGCCAAGCTGCCGCTCGCCGCTGCCGCTGCCGCTGCCGCTGCCGCCGTCGCCGTCGAGAGAGAGAGGGACGCCAGAGACACAGCGCACTTTGATGTCGTGTGCCCCGCACGCGCAACGCGCACCATGTGAAACCACCACACACGCACGAAAACAGAGTCCTGCGACTGACCCACGTGCATAAGCGAGAGGGCGGGGCGGAGGCCCGCCCGCGGTTGGCGGTTCGGCGGCGGCACGTCGTATGTCGTTCGGAGGGGAACACGCGTCGCGCGGCGTTCGGCGCGGGACGCGCGCTCCCTCTTTTCGGACGTCGTTCCATGTCCTCCGGCGCCAAACACCGACCGTCAACGCGCGGACACCCGCCGCACCCCCACAACACCCGAACCAGCAGGCTCCGCGCGCGCGGAAAACGCTCCCCTCTGAGAAAAAAGAGGGATCACCCGTATTCTTCCCTCCAACGTCATTTGCCCGCCGGTCCACGCGCTGCGCGGACGCGGATACTGACTCGAGCGCTCGCCGCGCGCGCTCCATTGCGCAACATTCGGCCGCGCGCGCCCCTCTGCGGGATCCGAACGTTTGAGCGCGCGCCAAAAAAAACAGAACACAGAGAGAGAGAGGGTTGGGGGGTCGCGGTCCTACCCGTCGCCCTCTCTTTCTTCCCCGCGCGCCTCCGCGCCCCCCCCCCCTTTCTGTCCGCCCACACGACTGCGATCGGCGCCGCCCCGATGGACGCGCTTTGACCGCGGCCGCCTGACGGACCGGGGCGATCGCAGCCCTTGGCAAGAGGGAGCGCGCGGCGCGCGCGACCGCGAATCGAGGAGAGGGAGGCGCGTCGCCGCCGGCCGGCCGCAGCAACGTCAAGGCACCGAAAACGCGAACGCGCGCGTCGCCGCCGTCCGGCCCCACAACAACAGGCAGCTGAAGTGAGCCCCTGACCTCACCTTCTCGCCCCGGCCTAGAGCCCAAGGCCTGACCCCGTCTTCGTCGGCGAGAAATGGAGGACGCAAGAGCGGGAGGAGGCAGCCCGGCGCCGACGGCGGCCGCGCCCGCGCCGACGGCGACAATGGCGACGGCGGCGGCAACGCCGCCGCCCGCGGACGCGGCGTGCTCCCGGCCGCCGCTGCACGCGCAGCAGCAGACGCAGCAGCCACACCACCAGATACTCCGGAGCGGCGGCGGGTCGGACCGGTCGCCCGACGCGCAAGGCAGCGCCGGCAGCGGCCTCGCCGCCGCCGCCGCCGCCGCCGCCGCCGCGCCGCTGCCCGCAGGCCTCCTGTCGCCGCTGCGGCCCCCCTCGGCCGCGGGCAAGCGCAACCCCCCCGTCCCCCTGCAGATGTCGATCATCGACGGGGCCGCCGGCGGCGGCGACGCATTCGCGGGCGGCAGCGGCGGGGATGGGCCGGCGCACCACCACCAGCGGGGCGGCGGCGGCGGCGGCTGCGGCGGCGGCGGCGGCGGCGGCGGCGGCGGCGGCGGCGGCGGCGGCTCCGGCTATTATCTGAGCGGCCAAAATGCGGGCAGCGGCGCCGACCTGCACCTGCTGCAGTCGCCCGCCAAGCGGCTCCAGCGCGACCACTCGATTATGCGCAGCGCGACGCCCGGCAGCTGCCGCAGCTGGGCCAGCAGCGGCAACGGCGGCGGCGGCGGGAACGGCGGCAACGGCGCCGGCAACGCGCCGGCCGCCGCCGCGCCGCCCACGACGCTCGCCGGCCCTGCCGCCGCCGCCGGCGGCGGCAGTTCCGGCACGATGCTGCCGGTCGCCGCGGGCGCGCCCGCGGCCGCCCCCCTCCTTGATGGGGCCTTTGGGCTGGCGGCCGTCCGCGTTAGCCACACGGGCGGCGGGGGGCCGCCCTCGCCGATGAGCATCAGCGTCGGGCCCGGCTTTGGCGGCGGCGGCAACGGGGGCGGCGGCGGCAACGGGGGCGGCGGCGGCAACGGGGGCGGCGGCGGCAACGGGGGCGGCGGCCAGCTGCCTCCGACCTGCTCCGCCCAGCAGCAGCAGCAGCGGCAGCAGCAGCAGCAGCCGCAGCTGCAGCGCACGGGCAGCGGCGGCGGCCGCGGTGCCTCGCCGGCGGGCCCGGGGTCGGCGTGCCGGGCGCCCGGGCGGCCGCAGCAGCAGCAGCAGCCGGCGCAGCCGCAGCCGCCTCCGGCGCCGCCGTCGGACGGCGGCGGCGGCGGCCCGCTCCCGGAGTCGGGGGCGGCCCCGGCCCCGACCCCGGCCCCGGTTCCTACCCCTTCCGCGAATGCGCTGCGGCGAGAAGGCGGCGCGTCGGCCGCTGATGCGCCTGGGGTCGCCGCCACAGCAGCCGCCGCCGGCCTCTCGCTCGGCCGTTCCCTGGCGGGGGCGGCGGCGGCGGCGGCGGCGGCTCTCACGGGGCACGGGGACGCGACGGCGGCGGCGGCGGCGGCGGGCGACGGCGACGACGAGGACGAGGACGGCAGCCGCGACGAGCTCGTGGCGCCGCCCCCGCTCCTCACCCCCCAGGCGAGCGGCGCCATCCCCTCGGGTGGCGAGCCCGCCGTCGCCGCCCCCGCCGGGACCGCGGGGGCGGCCGAGGCGGCGGAGGCGGGCCGAGGCGGCGGCGAGGCAGAGGGCGTCGGCAGCCGCCGCCCGTCCTTGGCGGCCGGTGCCGCGCGGGAGGCGCCTCTGGCGCTGACCAAGAGCAGCAAGCTGCTGCTGGCCGGCGACGTGGCCGGCGGCGGCGGCGGCGGCGGCGGCGGCGGCGGCGCGGGCTCGGGAGCGGGAGAGGAGGAGCAGCAGCAGCGGCGGCGGCAGCAAGGGCAGCAGCAGCAGCGGGGCGGCGAGGGCGGCGGCGGCGACGCGGCGTCGCCAAACGGCCTGGAAGGAGGCGGCGGCGGCGGCGGCGGCGGCGGCGTCCCCGTCCGGCGCGCCTTCTCCGCGTACCGCCGCCGGACTTCTCACGACGACCCGATGTCCATTTCGCTCGGCGGCGTGGGGACCGAGCTGACGGCCGGCACGGCGGCCGCGGCCGTCGCGTCTGCTTCCGCTGCTGCTGCTGCCGCGGACGGCGCCGCCGCCGCCGACGCCGTGGCAGCGACCGTGGCCGCCTCGCCCGCCGAGCCCGCCGCCGCCGCCGCCGCCGCCGCCGCCGCTCCCCGCAGGCCCGCGGCCGGCGGCCTCACGAGCCTCATGCAGACGCAGCAGCACCAGCAGCAGCCGCAGCAGCATCAGCAGCAGCAGCAGCCGGCCACGATGCCCCCGCCGCCCGCCTCTGCGCCCGCCGCCGCCGCCGCCGCCGCCGCCGCCGCCGCCGCCGCCGCCGCCAGTCCCGACCAGCGCGCCCGCCCGCCCGCGGCCGTCGCGGCGCCCTCGCGCGCCGGCGCCGCGTCCGAGCCCAGGCCGCCGTTCGAGCTTCCGGACAACGTGGCGGCGGCGCGGCAGCAGCAGCAGCAGCAGCGGCAGCAGCCGTGGCCCCCCGCGGCGCTGGCCTTGCAGCAGCAGCAGCAGCAGCAGCAGCGGGCGCAACAAGTGCCGCCTCCCCAGCAGCAACAACAACAACAAGCGCCGACGCCGCCCCCGGACGCCCACGCCCACGCCCACGCCCACCCGCAACACCCGCACCCGCAACAAGCGCCGCCGCACGCGCACCAAGCGCACGCGCACGCGCCGCCCCACGCGCCGTCCCACGCGCACGCGCCGCCGCCCCACGCGCGCCACGCGCCGCCGCGCCGCGTGCTCACGCACCCGGCCGCCGGCGTGCGCAACGAGGGGTGGGACAACGCCTCGAGCGACCTGATCCTCACGGTCGGCGACGCCCTGTGCAACACGTCCACGGGCACGCGCTACGTGGTGCTCGACATGCTCGGCGCGGGCACGTTCGGGCAGGTGGTCGCGTGCGCGGTGGAGGAGGAGGGGGGGGCGCACGGCGCGGCGGCGGCGGCGAAGGCGAGAGCGCGCGCGGCGGCCGCCGCCGCCGCCGCGGTCGGCGCGCCGCCGCCGCCGCCGCACTCGCCGCACCCGGCGCCCGGGCGCGTCGTGGCGGTCAAAGTGATCAAGAACCAGCCGGCCTACTACCACCAGGCGCGCGTCGAGGTGGGCGTGCTGCAGCTGCTGAACGCGCGGTGCGAGGCGCTCGCGGCCGCCGCCGCCTCGGCCGCCGCCGCCCCCGCCGCCGACGGCCCGGCCTCTGCCGCAGCCGCCGACCCCAACGCCCCGCCGCCCCGCCCCCCGGCCAACATCGTGCGCCTCGAGGACGCCTTCCTCCACCGCCGGCACCTGTGCCTCGCCTTCGAGCGCCTCGGCGTCAACCTGTTCGAGCTCCTCAAGCGCAACGGCTTCCGCGGCCTCAGCCTGCCGCTGCTCCGCTTGTTCAGCGCGCAGCTGCTCGACGCGCTGGCCGCGCTGCGCGACGCCGCCGTCGTGCACTGCGACGTCAAGCCGGAGAACATCCTGCTGGGCGGCCCTCCCGGTTCGGCCGCCGCGGCGCAGGGGCGCGTGACCCTCATCGACTTCGGCTCGGCGTGCTTCGAGCGGCGGACGGTCTATTCTTACATTCAGTCGCGGTTCTACCGATCGCCGGAAGTAGTCCTGGGCGCGGCCTACGGCCCGCCGATCGACATGTGGTCGTTCGGGTGCGTGGCCGCCGAGCTCTTCCTCGGCCTGCCGCTGTTCCCGGGCGCGTCGGAGCACGACCTGCTCGCGCGCGTGCACGAGTGCGTAGGCGCGCCGCCTGCGACGCTGCTGGCGGCCGCCAAGCACGCCGCGAAATTTTACGCGCCGGCTTCTTGCGCTGCAGCGGCGGGGGCGGCGGGGGCGTGGGCAGGGGTCGGAGCTGACAGCGGCGGCGGCGGCAACCTGCCGCAGGCGGGGCCAGTCGAGGGCGGAGGCGGCGGCGGCGGCGGCGGCGGCGGGAGCACAAGCGGCGGCAGTGCGGCGACCGCGGCCGCCGCAGGCGGCGGGGCGACGGCGACGGTGGCGGCGAAGCCCGCGGCCGGCCTCGCCGGCTCCGCCTCTGGCGCGTCGGCGTCGCCCACGCCGCCGCCGCCGCCGCAGCACCCATCCGCGTCCGGCCCGCCCGGCTGGCGCCTTCTCTCCCCCGCCGAGTTCGAGGCCCGCCACGGCGCCGGCACCGCCGCCCGCGGCAAGCGCTATTTTCCGGCCGCCCGCCTCGCCGACGTCGTCGCGGGCTACCCGCTGCGCGCGGGCCTGTCGGACGGCGACGCGCGCCGCGAGCTGCGCGGCCGAGAGGCGCTGCTGGACCTGCTGCTCGGGTGCCTGGACCCCGACCCGCTGACCCGCTGGACGCCGCGGCAGGCCGGCGCGCACCCGTTCGTGACGGGCGCGCCCTTCTCGGGGCCGTTCCGGCCGCGGGCCGACGCCGTGGCGGTCGGAGGGGGCGCGGCCGACGTGCTGCGGCGGCTGGGGCCGCTGGCTGCGGCGCCGGCGCCGCTGGTGCCGGGCGGCGCGACGCTCTCGGCGTCGGCGCCGGCGCAGCCGACGGTGCCGCCGCTGGGGCCGCCGGGCAGGGGCGCGGGCGGGGGGGCGGGCAGCGGCGGGCAGGGCAGGGGCCCGGCCGCGGCGGCCGCGGCGAACGCGCGCCTGCAGCAGCAGCAGATGCAGATGCAGATGCAGCAGCAGCAGATGCAGCAGCAGCACCACCAGCAGCAGCAGCAAGCGCCGATGCCCCAACACTGGCTCGCGCCGCCCTCGCAGCAGCAACCGCAGCAGCAACAGCAGCAGCAGCAGCACCCGCCGCCCGGCGTCTCCGCCGCCGCTCACGCCCACGCGCACGCCGTCGCCATGGCCGCGCTGCAGCAGCTCGGCAGCTCGCTGGGCACGGGCGGCGTCGGCGCGGCGCTCATGCAGCAGCAGCAGCAGCAGCAGCAGCAGCAGCAATCGGCGGCGGCAGGCATCAGCGGCGGCGGCGGCGGCGGTGGCAACGCGGCGAGCGCCTTTGGCTCGAGCTACGGCGCCCGCTACCACCCGCAGCAGCAGACGGTCTACCAGCACCAGCAGCAGCAGCCGCACCCGCACCTCGCGGCCGCGTACGGGCAGTCGCCCGTGTCGGCGGCCGCAGCGGCGGCGGCCGCGGCCGCGGCGGCTATGGTGGCGGCGTCGTCCTCTGGCGGCGGCGGCGGCGGCGGGGGGGCCATGCGCGGGCGCCCGGGCGGCGGCGGGGGCGGCGGCGGCTCGGGCTCTGGCGTGGGCATGATGTATCCCCAGTCGCTCCCGCAGCAGCCGCAGCTGTTCACGCGGCTGATGGGCGAGCCGTCGCCCGGCGGGGCCGGGGGCGGCGCCGCCGCCGCTGCCGCCGCCGCCGCGAGGGCGGCCGCCGCGGCCGCCGCGTCGGCCGCCGCCGCCGCCGCCGCCACCTCCTCCCAGCAGCAGCAGCAGGGCAACGCGCTGCACGATCGGTGGCGGCGCGCCGCGGCCGGCAGCGGCGGCGGGCTCGGCACCACCCCGGCCTCGGCCTCGCTGCGCGGCCGGCCGCCCCTCGGCAGCAGCTTTGGGCGCGTGGGGGGTGGGGGGTCGGCGTCATCGGCCGCCGCCGCTGCTTCCGCGGCCGCGGCGGCGGCGGCGGCGGCAGCGCAGCAGCAGCAAGCGGCGGCCGCGCAACATCAGCAGCAGCACCACCAGTACCAGCACCAGCCGTACGCGGGCCATCCCCAGGCGGGGGCTTACCAGCACCCGCAGCACCAGGCGGACGCCGTGATGGTCCAGGTCGGGTTTGCGGCGGCGGCGGGCGGCGGCGGCGGCGGCGGCGGCAACGACGGGGGCGGCGCGGGCGAGCCGGCGGCGGCAGCGGCGGGCGGCGGCGGCGGCATCGGCGGCATGCTGGCCGCCGAGCTGCGGCGCCAGCAGAAGCAGCAGCAGCAGCAGCTCCAGCGCGGGCAGGGGACGGCGCCGCAGACCGACGCCTTCATGGACGACGGTGGCCGCCCTTGAAGAGGACGACAATCGGATTTGGGGGGCCGCCATTTTTTGAGAGACGGTTTTTCGGGCGGGCGGGCGGGCGGGCGTTGATTTCCTTTGCCGGTCGCCCCCCCTTTCTCTCGCGCTCGCTCAAACAACCAACGCACCTGCCAAGAGGGTTGCGATCGCTCCTTCGTTGCGTCCTCTTTACGAAAATAACCAAGACCCCGGCACGCGTGCTCTGTGTTGAAATCTCGAGCGTCGTTTTCTCTATTCCCAAAAGACAGAGCGCGCGCTCTCTCTCGTCACACCGTGCTCTCTACGGGCCATGCACCGCCGGCCTCGCTCTTTCCCGGCGGCGCGCGCGGGCGCCCTGCTCCTCATCGTCGCGGTGCACATGGCGGCGCGTGGTGCCAGAGGCGGCGACGCGGGACCCGGCGGTGCGTCTTGCTTTCGATTTTCGGGGGGCAGAGGGCACAGGAGAACCCCCGTTATTTTTTTCTTTGGCCGTCTCCCGTTTTTGACCTCCCGCCCAGATCGGCGGGAGGGGGGCGGCACCTTGTCCCTTCTCTTCAAGTTCTCTTTTTTAGGTCGCCGGAACACGCCCGGCCGGATGATCTGATCATGTCTGGAGCGCCACACACCGCCCCCCTCAATAAATCAAACCACGAAGGAAAAACAGGGGGGCCGCCGAGGCGCCGGCGAGCGGCGCTCCAAGCGCAGCATCGGGGGCAAGAGAAGCAGGCGCGACCGGCGGCGGCGGCGCGCGGGGAAGAGGCGGCGGCGGCGGCGGCGGCAGCCGCGACCGATGAAGCAGCAGCAGCAGCAGCAGCAGCAGCAGCAGCAGAGGGAGCCGCGACGAACGCCACAAACGTGGAGGATCCTGTATCGACGAGCGGCAACAACAGCACCGAGCAGCAGCAGCAGCAGCAGCAGCAAGGGCAGCGCCAGCAGCCCGCCGCGCCGCCGGCCGCCGCCACCACCCCACAGGCGGCGGCGGCGCACGACTCCCCCTCCTCCCCACCGCCCGCCACGCTGATGAATGTCGTCACCAAGAGCCTCGAGCTGCAGGCTGCGGTTGGGCGCAGGGCCCGGGCCGCTGCCGAACAGGCGCGGGACGGCACGCGCCGCTCGCGCGGCGAGGCGGCGGCCGCCGGCGTCGTCGGCTCTGCGCTGCTGCTCGCGCTGCTGTCGCTCGCGGGCCGCGGGGCGGCGCGCAGGCTGCTGGACGCGCGGCGGGCGCGCGAGGCCAGGCGCCGCAAGGACGCGCTGCGCAGGTACTTCGACGGGGACGATGACGGCGGCGCGGACGGCACTGGGCCGAGGAGGATGTGGGCCGCGCTATGAGACCAGAGAAAAAAAGGGTGTGCGCGCGCTCGAGGGGCGCCTGTCCGTTTTTTTTTATCTTTTTTGCTTTCACTGCTCAAAACTGCAAATTTTTGGTGCGCGTGCCCTTGGAATAGGAGGGGCGTCGACGACGAAACCGCAACTCGAAACAACAAGCGCGCCTGACCGTCCCCTCGTGTGCATCAACTCCTCACCGATGTCCGTCACTCTCTCTCACTTGCTGTGCGCCACGCCCTCGCCGCCCGCCGCCGCGCCGTGCCCCCCGCGCGAGAACACGCCCGCGACGCGCGCGCCGCCCGCGCGCAGCGCCGCCGCCGCCTTGTCCATCGCCGCGGCCGCGGGGTGCGCGATCGACGCCGCCGCGGCCGTTACGGGCCCCCGCGGGTGGGGGTGAACAGGGGCGCCCTCCTTGGCCGCGCGCCACGCCGCCGCGAGCTCTCGCTGCTCGTCGGCCGACAGGAGCTGCTCGAGCGGCGCGACCAGCAGCTGCTCCTCCATCTCCATGTGCTCGCGCTCGACGAGGGCAAACTTGGCCAGCGTCGACAGGAGGAGCGCGCGCTCCACGTCGCCGCAGCCGCCCAGGGCCGCCGAGCCGCTGAGGCCGCGCTCGCCGGACCCGAGCAGGCCGCGTGAGGGCTTCTCGCAGCCCTCGGCGGCGCACTTGGCGGCGCCCGGCACGCGGCGGTCGAGCCACTGCAGGAGCTCCTTGTTGCACTGGTCGTCGGCGAGCACGCGCTCGAAGAGGGCCTCGGCGTCGCGCTGCTGCGCGGCCGTCGGCCCCCCGCCCTTGCCCGCGGCGCCACCCTGCTGCTGCTCCTCGGCGCCGGCCCCGGCGCCCCCGCCCGCGAGCGACGGTCCCATCAGCGAGGCAAAGGCGCGCGATTTGACCATCGGGTAGAGGACGCGCTCCTCGGCGCTCGCGTGGCTCGACACCTCGCCGATCAGCCGGCGCGCGAGCGCAAACACGCGCTCCATGTCGCCGCCGCCGCTGGCGCTGGTGCCGGCCCCGGACGCCGCCGCCGCGCCCTGCAGGGCGCCCGCGGGAGGGGGGACCGTTGTCGCCAAGAGGGCGCCCTTCTTGGCGTCGTCGAGGTCGTCGAGCAGGGCGCGGACGGCCGCGTGGTCGGCGCGGATCATCTGGCAAAAGTCCATCGACGCGTAGCCGCTGGCGGTGGGAGCGGCGGTGGTGGCGCTGAGGGGCGTGGCCGTCGCGGCCATCTTGACGTCGGAACGGAGTGAGAAAGGGAAAAAGCGGCGGCGGCGCCGGATGACGCGATTCCTCGTCGAACAACAAAAATCGAAAAACAAAAGCTGCGCTTTTTATCGTTGCTTTGCTCGCTGTGGTACGGCGTTCGTGTGAGAGGTGGAAATGTCTGTGTTGTTTGTGTGAGATGGCGTTGTGCCGTTTGAACTGGCTCTGCTGTTGCATGGACGTGTCTTCCTCGTTGGTCGTCGCAGCGATCGCCGCCGTTGGCTCGCGCTCGCGCCCGCCGCCGCCGCCGCCGCCGCCGCCGATGCCCCCGCATCTGCTGCCTCGTCCGCCATCGCCTGTGTTGCTCCTTTTTTACAAGAGAACATCGCCCTCCAGACGGTCCCCTGCTCCACGCCTGCCCGCACCGTCGCACCCGTCTACGGCGCCCGCCATTGCCGCCGCCGCTGCGTCGATTGATCGCCTCGAGTCGCCACAAGTCGCCGGCGCCGGCACCGTCCATCGCCCCCTTCTGGAGTTCGCGCTCTCACACGATGATCGAACAACAACGAGAACGGCAACAACAACGACAACAAGAGCACAACAAGAGCACAACAACAGCAACAACAACACCAACAACAGCAACAAAACAGCTTCCAGAGCTTGCCCCGCGTTCCCCCCACCCCCCCCCTCGCGATGGCGCCGCCAAAAATTCCGGGTTCCCCACGGCTCCTCGTCTCCTCCCGCGTCGGTGTGCGACCTGACAAAGGCCGCGCGCCTGATGGCGTGGCACGACGCAAAGCAGATGTGCGCCCTGCGCATAGACGCGGCCGGCGCGTCCCTGTGGGGCGCGGACTGGCCGGCAGGCGCGGACGAGTCGCAGGAGCAGTGGGAGGCGAAGTGCGTCGAGCAGGCGGCAGCCCGCGGCGGGCCGGCGGCGGGTGCGGCCGTTCAGCGCGCGTTTGACGAGTTCCGCGCCCTCGGCCTCCCCTCGAACACGGCCGGCCATCCCGTCAAGGAGTGGATCGACAGCATGAAACGCGAGCTCAAGCACGAGGGCGTCGAGTTTCGGGGCGACCCCAACCACTGAACAGGCAAACGCCACCAGGTGGCCGACGGGAGATGCCATTTTTTATCATTGATGTGCACCGTCCCCAAGCGCAAATGTTCGCATGTGTCATTGTACCCAAGCGCATTTTTACTTAGGTCAGATAAGGAAGTTCGAACAAGGGGACGCGCGCATTTTCTAAAGAGCGTCGGCGGGGAAAGTTGCAATAGGAAAGAGAAGGAAAAAAAGAAAGAGAATTGACGCGTTCTCGTAAGCCTCGCGAGCCCCGCGCTACACTCGGCCGCCCGCTCCGTCGCAGCCGCTGTCGGCGCCGCCGCCCCGCGCGACCGAGACGTGCAGCACGCGCCGGTCGTCCGACCGCCGGCAAAAAGTCACGGCGTCGCCGACGCGCAGGCCGGCCGCGCGCGCAAACTCGGACCAGCCGCACGTGAGGCGCAGGTGGCGCTGCGAGGCGCAGAGCACCCCCTCGTAGGTGACGGGCCACGAGGGCGCGAGGAGGGAGGAGGGGGAGGAGGAGGGAGGGGCGGCGGCAGCCGGGGAGGCGCGGGCGCTGCCGGCGCGGGGCGAGGGCGCCCGCGGCAGTTGCGGCGACGAGCTGCGGCTGACGGGGGCGTCGTCGGCGGCGGCAGCGGGCACGCTGCTGCCGCGTTCCTTCCCCTCGCCGTCGTCCTCCTGGCCCCCGCCGCTCGCCCCCTCTGCATAAGGCTCGAGCACCAGCGACACCACCTCCTTGAACAGCAGCTCGTAGCCGCGCGGCAGGCGCGTCGCCCCCCGCTCGCGCGCCGACCCGGGCGCCAGCGGCAGCAAATTGTCGCTCATGGGCTGCGTGACGTTGAGGCGCTTGAGATAGGTGCGGCACGTGATGCGACGCGTGTGCTCGTGTTGTGTGAGCGGCGGCGACGACGCCCCGGCCGCCGCTCGCCCGCGCTTGGGCGACGACGGCCGCGTGGCGGCCGCGCCGCCGCCGCCCCCGCCGTCGAGCGCGCTGGGCTGCTGCTGCTGCTGCTGCTGCTGCTGGGGCTGGTGCTGGTGCTGGTGCTGCTGCTGCTGCGGCTGCTGCCGAGGCCGCTGCTGCTGCGCCGGCGGCCAGTGCATGCGGATCGGGACGCCCGTCCCCGCCGTCGTCACCTCGCCGCGCGGGTGCGGGTGCGGGTGCGGGCGCGGACGCGGCGCCCGGGCACGCGCGAGCAGGGGGTGGTCGTTGAGGCGCCAGGGCGGCAGCGGCGGCAGCGGCGGCACGGGCAGGCAGGCCTGCAGCGGCAGGGGCAGGGGGGCCGCGGCCGATAAGGGGAGGAGGCACATCGCGGGACGGGGCATCGCAGCGCGCGCATAGTCGGAGCTGCTCGCGGCGGCTGCAAAGGGCGCGGGCCGGGGGACGCCAACGCCGCTGCCGGCCGCCAGGGGGCCGTCGCCCGCGCGGTGCGCCCAGCTGCCCTGCTGCTGCTGTTGATGCGTTTGGTGCGCCTGCCTCGACTCGTCTTCGGTGCTCACCGCTCCGAAGAACGCCGCGGCCGCTGCCAGGATCGGGTCGAGCTCCTCCTGGTGCTGGGCACCGCCGCCGCCGGCAGCCTCGTCGCCGCCGCGGGCGCGCTTCGCGGCTACGGGCAGTCCCCCACAGTCCTCGTCGTCGGCGTCGCCGTCGTCGTCGCCGTCGCCGCCGCCCTCATCGACGCGGGACATGAACGGCGCGCGCGTCGCGTGCGGCTGCTGCTGCTGCTGGTGCTGCTGGTGCTGCTGTTTGTGCTGGAGGATGGTGGGCGGGAGGTGGACCCAGCACACGGCGGAAGACATTCCCTTTTTCGGGAGAGGTTCCGCGGATCGCAACGGGCCTTCCACAGCGCTCGGGCCAAAACTTCCTCAAACGCAAACGAAACGAAGGTGTCCCCACCCAATGGTTGGCCTTTGACGCGAGGTTGTGATGAATGTTGATTGTTAGTGTGTACAATTGGCTGGTGGCGTGCGGAGGGAGGAGGGAGGGTCTTAAGAGGGCTCGCGCCGCCGCCGCGTCTGCCGTCATTCTTTTGGCGTCTCTCTTTCTTTTCCGATCTTCGAGAGCGACACAAAAAGAGTAAACGTTTCGGACGCCCGCCCGCCCGCCGCACGCGGCGCCCCAATGAGACACGCTTCCGAGGCCTGTCACCTGCATGCAACGCATGCCTCGAGAAGCAGGGCGCGCGCGCCCCAGATGGCGCGTGGGCGGGCGGGGGGCGCAGGCGGCGGCGGCAGCGACGACGCGGGCAGGCCCGGCAGATTGTTGCGGCCAAAAATACGCCTGCCGCCGCCGCCGACGCCCGCCGCCGCCGCCGCCACCGCCGCGCGCCGCCCCACGCCGCCCTCGCCCCCCACAATTCAGACATCCTCACGCGTGGTGGTAGGGGTCCCCCCGCAGGATGGCCCACCCCCGGTACAGCGCCTCGAGCAGCACCACGCGCGCCACCGCGTGGTTGAGCGTCAGGTCGCTCAGCCGCGCGCTCTCGTCGGCACGCGCGCGCGCGGCGGCGCCGTGCCCGTGCGCGCCGCCCACCAGAAAGACCAGGCGGGGGACGCCGTCGTCGCCCGCGCGGGCGAGCATGCGCGCCAGCTCGGGCGAGGTGAGGGCGCGGCCGCGCTCGTCGAGCAGCACGACGCGGTCGCCCGGCGACACGTGGCGCAGCACGCGCTCGGCGTCGGCGTCGGGCCCTCCGGCCTGGGGGGACACGCGCACGGCGTCCGACTGTGTTTTGTTGGGCGTTGGGTGGCGGTGTTGGGTGTGTGTGTGATTGTGTGCGTGTGTGATCAGATGTGTGTGATTTTGTGTGTGTGGGTCCTCTGCGAGCGTTCTTCCCGCGCGAGGGTTGTGTGTGTGTGCGCGAGCGGCAGCCTTTCGCGTGAAGGTTGCGTGCGAGCGGCAGCCTTTGGCGGAGGGGCCGCACCTAACAAAAAACACTTCGCCAGAGAAAGAAGACAAGAGAAACGCACCCCTGGCGCGTGCCGCCTGAGCTTTGCGAGCCACTCGTCGGCGGCGGCCTCGAGCCCCGGGGAGGCGCCGGCGGACTTGGACACGTGCACGACGCGGACGGGCACCGCGCGCGCGGCGCGGCGCGCGGTCTTCGCGTCCGCGGCTGACGGCGCGGCGTCGGGTCGCGCGGCGGCGGCGGCGGCGGCGGCGGGCCGGGCCTTGCTGGTGCGGGCGGCGGCGGCGCGTTCAGGCGGCAAGAGGCCGCTGCCCGCCGCCCTGGCCAGGAGCATGCGAGCGTGCTTGTGTCGGGCGCGGCTCTACGAATCGGTGCGTCTAGTAAGAAAGGGGGGGTTGATTAAACTGTCGTGCGCGCGCGCCTCCCCCCCCCCGCGATTGCGCAAAGAGGAGGGGGGGGGGGGGGG
>Ga0105053_10004913_pt1 | contig 19340 bp, 19 predicted proteins | sample BON01_FD_78093 | JGI IMG/M metagenome (GOLD analysis project Ga0105053, IMG submission 78093) | Freshwater microbial communities from Lake Bonney liftoff mats and glacier meltwater in Antarctica - BON-01 | ecosystem: Environmental > Aquatic > Freshwater > Ice > Glacier meltwater | place: Lake...
CCCCCTGCTCCTCCAGCAGGGGGTCCCCATGGGTTTACCATAATGGGCCACTCCCGCCCGAGGGCAGGAGTGGCTTGGCGGATTGCGCTCTGGCTCCTGCCCGGGTCAAGGGCAAGAGAGCAGGGGGCAGGGCGGGGGGCGGGAGGCTGTCGTGGCGGTAGGCGTCGTGGCAATGTCTCTCGACGGCTTTGTCGAAAGTTCTGTCAGGCCAAGTCGAGGATTGCAGTGAGATGAGAAACAGACAGCCACTGGAGATGCCATACTCATGTAGGGGTTCCTGGTCATTCAGTGCCTCCTCTCTGAAGTAGAGCTCGAAGACAGAGGAACTTTCCATTATAGCTGTCCCGATGTCTTGTTTGAGGAGCTTTACCGTGTGGAGTGGCGGCACCTTGAGCTGGAAAATACAGCCTGTGCGAGTTTGGATCAGTAGGTAGAGGCTTTCGCATGGCAGGTCCCAGGGCAGGGACCCAGAAGGTCTGAGGACATGTTCATTGCCCTGGAATCCGTCCGGAAGCATCATCGAGTTAGGCAGCTGTCTGGCAATTGCCTTCATTGGACCCATTAGAGCAGGGTAGGCGCCAAATCGTAGCAAGTTCGACATTTAATAATAGCGTGAGGGATGCAATACGAAGAGGGGCAGCGGAGAACAAGGTGCAAAAACATGAAGAGAGGCTTACAGGTGCTGGGAGACAAATGAGCACACTCATGAGACTCGTGACAATATGAAAGATGGTGCAAAGGCGATGACATAGAGGACTGCACACACAAGGAACGATATGAGACATCGTACCAAAGCAGGGTGAAGGTCTTGCAGCAGAACACTTGGATTGATGACAGAAAATTCTTGAAATTGTGTGTGCAAGCTAGGGCAGAGCAAGGCAATATCAAATACACCACATATGGCACGTGGTTAGCAGACTTCATGTTATGGCAAAATGAAAGCAGAGCATTCTTAGGGAAGTATTTGAAGTTTGAACGACCCGCGCGTCTCTTGGAGACACAAAAGGCGAGAAATGATGGCAATTGCTTGGATCATTCCAATAGCTCAATGGCTTGCAAAATTCAAACGGCGATCAGATGTAGAATTGTGTAAAAGGGCACGAGATATTTCAGCAAACTGAGGTTTGATCCAATAGAATTCAACCTGCCCTGAAATTTTTGGAGAACATTCTTAATGTTTTTATGAATCCCGTTCAAGGCTTTGTAAACACGAGTTTCATAGTGTTTGTTCAATTTCATTCATTTGTACTAATAAAGAAACAACAAGAACAACAACTGTAGTAAAATCGCCCGATGAAACCATTTATATTTCAAAATAATTCTCAAAAATTTATGTAAGTGTTTGTTACACTTGTAGTTCAATGTGTAAGGCGGATCATTGTTTATCAAGAGAATGCGGAACATATACGTTTAACAACTTTTTATTGACGCTGTGAGACAGTAAAAATATGGGGGCCGGGACTTGTTTGGAAGCTCAAAAATCGACAGAGTAAAAAGTTGTATCCAACTCCTGAAAATTGTATTTTGATACAGAAGAATGATCTAGTCTAAATCATATCACGAGTCAACTATGGTCTGACGCAACCTTCCCTCGTACGGGAGTCGTACGACCTCTGATAGTGTTTACTTTCTGGCACTTTGTCACGCTCTATTCGTCGAAAAGGACAAGACAACAAGTACAACAAAGAGCGATGGTGCGGGGGCATGTTGCGTCAGACTATGGTTCATTCGTGGGATTGTCCAGACCGGGTGAATCCGGAGGAAATGAGCCAGAATGATACGGTCGGATTTCTTGTATTCGTTTTTGGTTTTTAGTTTGTTATGCCGCCACACTGCTAGCCCTTCAATTACATCAGAAACGCATACAATTGGTGTGCAGTACGAAGGTAGTCCACAGAATCCTGACCGAATCAAAAGGTACTCCCGCAATGGATCTTGGACTTGAAGGCATACGCATACACATATAGACAAACAACACAGAAGTAGAACAAAACACACATCCATAAACACGCAGCATGGATATACAACACACACCCGAAACAGCAATTAATTTTGCATCATGATTTTATCTTATTGATTCAATTGTTTCTTTATATATTTCATCGTTTCTTTTACGTATTTGAAATATTATTATTTTGTTTATTATTTATGTTTTTTCGTTGTTTTATTTTTATCTATTCATGTTTAAGGCAGGGTTGGGGTTTGTTTAAACAAACGTGCAAATTCAGTGGAATCCAGTTTACAAAGTATTTTATCGAATTCGTCTTTGTGGAAACGATCGAAATGGTTCGTAGTAATTCAAACGTGATCTTGACGCGTCAAACCTGCGGCCATCGCTCGAGCAGGGTGGCAGGAAGCAAATGCTGAGCGCTAGCATTTTGTTTTTCCATAAGAATTTGGGATATGTATTCGATATCAATATGTAGAGGAAATTCGGATCTAGGTATGTGTATGACTTCGTTACTTTCAAAGAGAATGCGGCCGCACAGTGCAGACTTTCGATTTAAAAACGTGTTTGGCTGCAGAATTCGTCGGAAGTCGGCACTACGCAGCCGCATTCTCTTTGCAAGTACTGAATGCACACACCTAGATTGACTTTCTTCTACATTTTGATATTAAGAAGATATACCAAATTCGTACGGAAAAATAAAATGCTAGCGCTCGGCATTTGCTTCCCGCATGTTTGTTGATTTGTTTGTTTGTTGGAATAAAACACGAAAAACTATACTCCTCCTCCTGTGTTGGGAGGGAAGTAAACCCCCTGGGAGTGATCACACACGAGCAGAGGCACAAACCACGTGCGTACCAAAAACAGCAGTACAGACCACGTACGTGTCAATCTATTGTTAACACTCTCCAAGTTGACGGGCTGTCTCGCATCCCTGGACTTACGCCAGCCCTGTATAAGGCGCATCCTCAGCCACCGAACGGCGTCCCCCCATGCCTTGTTTGACGTATTGGTTTTGGACGGGGAGAGGTGTAAAACCATGAACAATTTGGTGGATAGAGATGCCAACACAGCAAATCTAAACAAGACCTGACTCACGCACCGGATTCTGGGGACTTGTTGATGCATCATCATCATGTTTTTAGGAAAACAGGCACAGCAAGTACACACAGCAATTTGGGTATGGTAGCGTACCAGGGTGGTGTCCACAGTGTCAGTGTAGGTGCGCAACCCTGCTCGAGCGATGGACGTAGTTTTGCCGCGTCAAGATCACGTTTGAATTGCTACCGAAGAATTGGTTCGTTTCCACAGAGACGAATTCGATGAAATGCTTTGTGATTTCAGCGAATTCATTCGTTGAACAAAAACACAAACGATTTTTTGATTTTTTGATTTATTATTATCATATCAACTCCTCTTCACGGAGGTCCACATCTTGCAAATTTCAGGATAATCTGGAGACATCTTCCATGGATACGAATGGAGACCTTGGAATTATGTCCCACGTGGGAAATTTATGGAGAATGCCTGAATTTGTCAGAGGAAAATGGATTGAGAAAGTTTTTTTTTAGTGATCGATAAATTCCATAAAATGTCACAAATGTCACACCAAATGTCTCACCTGTGACATTTATAGTGAGGAAAATGGATTATGGATTATGGAATCCTCTGGTTAGTACCGACCCTTAGTTGCTGGGTTTGATCCGAGTCCGCGGCCGTCGAAATGAGCGACAAACAGAATGGCTGAAGCGGCACGAAAATGTCGAGGAGTGCTCGCACTCCTCGACTCCTCGGTGGCTCTTGGACGCCAAATAAGGGAGGGGCGAGCTGAGCTGGCGTCCAAGAGCCACCATCACAACTCCTCGTAGTGGGCACAACAACAAGTGCGCTGACTGTGCACGAGCCCGCCGCCAAGCACGTGGACGCCTGCATCCCTCATACAAACACACAAACACCAACACCTTCGGCCCTGGTGCCTTCGGCCCTTGCGCCTTCGGCCCTCCTGCCCTTCGGCCCTCCTGCCCTTCGGCCCTCGTGCGTTCAAAATCGCACTCTGATACTTGCACTCTGAGACTCGCACTCCGAGACTCGCACTCCGAGACTCGCACTCCGATCCAACTGGTCTCCCTGTGCGTTCACAGGGATGTACCTACAACCCCAATGGGCTCTCTGTGCGTTCACAGGCCCTATCAGGGATACACCCACAACCCCACTGGTCTCCCTGTGCGTTCACAGGGATGCGCCCTCACACAAACCCCCAATCAAGATGCCCTCCAATCATGTCACACAGTCATGTCACACAAGTCACTCAATCTCAATCTGTCATGGTCATCTCAGCCTCACATGCTCAAAGTCTCTCATCCCATGATGCAATCCCTTCTAAAGGTAGATATGGCCACCCACTAGCATAGGCCCCGACACCCAAACATCCTGGCTTCCCAGTACCTGTGCTGGTTGTTTCAGAGAAGTGCTCTCTCGCAGCACAAGCCCATGTACCACAGTCATTAATGCTCGACTATACATCCTGACTTCCCAGCCCATGTATTGTTCATGTCATGATTATGCGCTTCTGCAACTGGTCTTCCCGGGCCTTCACCCTGAGATGAACCCTCGCACACAACCTCAACACGAGTCCCTAGACTCAGACTCGAACCATGACACCCTACCAACATATTTCAATCCCACTTCAAATGCACTGTCACCCACCCCAGTAGTGGTTCATTGGCCCCTTTTGTTTCGGGGCGTGCGGCAGGCTTTAGCCGCCGCGCGCCACCCAGCACATCAAAACATCCTTCATAATTGCAGAGGCAGGCTCGGTCTGATCATCTCTGTCTCTCATATCAGGGGGTCCCGAAGGATCTTTGGTGATGCATCCTCACCATAGCTCAGTGGAGAAGAGCGCGGGACTTAACAAATTTGGGTTATCCGCAGGTCCCCGGTTCGATTCCGGAAAAATGCCATTTTTCCCCAAAGTTGAGTTTAGTCTGAACTCAATTTTTTTTTTAAAAATTTGTGTTCAGCCGTCGGAAAAAAAGTTGAGTTCAGGCTGAACTTGTATGCTGTTTAGCCGGTGTAGTGTAGGCTGATCTCGGAATTATGAGATCAAACAGTTTTTTGGGGCCAAAAAGAGGTTTTTTGGGAAAACTTCCGTAGACACTCTGGCGTGCTGCGAGTGGGGCGCGGAGGCTCCGGGGCTAAAGCCCCTCCGCTTGCCGCGCGCCCCAAGAGACAGCAAGGCCCAGCGTGTGTGCTCGCCAGGTGCGGGGTTCAATCCTCCGGAATTTGTGTTGCCTTGTGGCCTACCGGTGTCGTGTTGTCTCGCTATGTCAGTAGTCCGGTCGCGACCAGTTGGTTGCCCCTCCGCGGCGGGGCCCGCGTGGTCTTCCCTCGCCCAGGATCTTTATGGTTCTGGGAGGCATGAAAGCGGCATTCATACCGTCCCCCTCCCCGGGACCTTGGCGTGCGCGGCGCCTCGATAGTGCGGTGTGGACTCTCGTGTTTGGTTGACCTCAACTCGGACTTATCTCGCCTGTGCGGTTCCCTTCATGATCCAGATACAGCTTGTTGCTCGGTTTGTTTGTTTGTTTGTTGGAATAAACCCCTAAAAACTATAACACACCTCCTGTGTTGGGAGGGAAGTAAACCTCCCTGGGAGATATTCGAACCTTGTTTTGATTTCCCAACCAATTTATTTTTTTTGGGAACAACCAAAAGTTCTTTTTTTGATTTAGCTGTGCACACGTGATCAATTATACTGACAATGCCACGACCCCCTGCTCAAACGTACACAACGAACAGCTAAGGTGGTGGGTCGCAACTGCTATCGTATGCGCGTATGCACATGTAATTCGGGCGCGACATGTGTAGACATGTGTAAACATCATACAGTGACTGAAGCATGCAATACTGTTTTGGCGAGACGACAGCTCGACAGAACTTGAGTCTGTAAAGAACTCGCCTTGCTATTGAGAGACTCAAGTGAGAACTCGCCTTGCTTGAGCGCTCGCCTTGTGAGACAGTCAGGTGACGCGCTGAGTGGCCAGAAGACCTGCGTGGATAAGAGTAGCTTTCAATTTGACCTTCAGCATTTGATACAGCTCAGCTGCTGCTGGCTTGATTCTGCTGCATCGCATTGTTTGATACGCTCACCATGATGCGAATGTGCCCGGTTGATCTGCGAGCGGATGTTAGAAGCCTCAATTCACACTTTATGACCACGGATAAACAAGAGATGAGATGGGATGAGACGGAGTTGAAATTTTGGGGGCTTTATTCTGCACGCTCAGCCTGATTGGTAGTATTTTTGACAGAAATCAGCTTCTTTGGAAGACTGTTGAGCAAGTACCGGGCTTCCCAAGATGCTCAGGACGTCACGTCAGTGAAGGCACGCAATCATCAGAAGGTGCGAAATATGCAATTTTGTACAAGGTTCCAACAACGTGGGTTCGATTTCTAGTCCTCTTCAAAATACAAGTATGTACAGGGTTCCCAAGGGACACTTTACCAATTACCACGCATTTGTGCAAGTGGTTTGCAGACAAGCGAACGGGAGCATGAAAAGAATTGAAAATGAAATATTGATACTTCTGAGAGTTGTAAATTTTAGTACTAGATTCGGTAGGAAATTTGAAAAATGTATTATGTTGACCAGGACATGCTCTTGGGTCCTAAATAATTGAGTCGGTTTTGAGACCCAAAGAAAGAAAGAAAGTTGAAGTGTATATAAAACAGTAGCGATAAGCTCCGTCTGTTTCGGTATTTTGTGATGAAGTATGGTAGCTGGCTGTCAAACATAGTAGGGATATACTCTGCTCTGCATCTTTCCAATCTGGAAAAACAGTATCAGTTATTTTCTCTAGAAAAAAATCATTCGCAAATTATCTGAAATTTCCAATAAATTTCAATATGCTCTGTTCTTTTCGAAAATGCAACAGTGTCAAAAGCACTTTTGACACTTTGACTCAAACTTGTCATTCGCATGTGTTGACAAGCATGCCATGGTGTATATATACACGTAAACATTTCTGCTAACTCTTGTAAACTCATGTATTCGTGTAAATCATATCATGTAACTGGGAAGCACGGACCGTGTGCGCGCGTTTATCTCAGTGTAATCAATAGACTGAGACACCCGTTGCCACACACGACACACCCAGTGAAACCACTGACAAAGTGCTATGTGTGTATGTGTGTGTGTGTGTGTGAGTTCATTGTTTGTTGCAGGCTCAGTCGCGTTGGTGCGTGGCTCGTCCTAGATCTTAATATCACATTTTCGTTGAGAAGGTGGTGCGAAATGAGGGTTTCTTTCCAGGACAACAAAATGCGAAACCCAGTACTTGCGCTGCTCTCTCTGTCCACCATCATCATGCTTGCCTACGCCTGGCCCTGTCCGAAGATGGTGCTCACCGAACAAGTCGTGATAAAGCTCTTGCTGTTGCGAGGCTGCAAGACAGCCCAGGGTATTGTGCCCGACGCAGTACAGCGCTACAGAGCGCTGTACCAGATGCCACAACAGTCCAAGGGTCCTAGAACCAGTACTCTACCTTTCCTTGCCGTTGCTCTACTGTCTGCCCAGTCGGTCAAGCTGCATGGCATGCGCCTCCAAGGACATCTGTGCCCAGTCAGCCCTCCTTGTATTCTTCCAGGTTTGGCGTGTGTGCGTGTGGGTGCGTGTGCGCACGTTGCATGCTTACGCCTATTTGAAAACACATGATGTTCTGGTGGATATTTATTGATAAACTAATCATTATCAGCTCCATGAGAGTACCAGACAGGCTTATTTAGTGCAACACGTAAGGTAGTGTACACTCTAACTCGCACAAACCAAATATTTTCTTGCAGGAGAGAGGCAACGCAAATGGAGTCCCGACAGACTTGTTCATCTCTTTCTTACCTTGTGTGCGTACGTGTGCGTGTGTATATTCGTGTGTCTGGTTGTGTGAGTGTTCTTCCGGCGCGTGTGTAGGTACAATGTTGACGAAGATATGCATCATTCCGCTCATCTCCTCCGCCGTAACCACTCGCATGGTATGCATTCAATTATGATATATGCAATGATGATGATGATACTTTCACTACTTTACAATGAAATAGTCGAGGAACTTAAGCTAAATGTTCTATTGACTCGAATCTTGCTAGATGTGAGGCCTCAATTTGATCACATCTTCTTCTTTCCTGGAAAGAAAAGACACTTGTTAAATGAAAAAAGGGTAGTTAGTCTAGACTTTCTAGAACCCGGCATATATATATACATACATCTGCAAGTTTCATTGCAATATGATGATGATAAACTGACTACTAATTGAGTGATGAAAAGGATGATTATGTTCACGCAGGTGTTGCAATCAAATATGAATCGGAAAGTGTTCACTACGATGATCACCAGTAGGAGTCCATCAATAATGTCATACACACACAAACGCACATGACAAAAGTTTTATTTGCTGATTTGAGATCTCACTTTGATGACATCTTCTTCCTTCCTCGAAAGAAAATTGATTGATGTTCTTTTTATTACTCCATAAGAAAAAGTCTAATAGCTGTGCTGGAAGCTCTATTTGTTTGTCATGTTCAAAGAAGAAAGGGCGACTAGTCCAGACTTCTAATCAGAACCCAGCATACATTTATTTATATGTACATGAGCATCATTGCATTATAACGATACCCAAATGACTGAGAAGGTATTGATGACAAGGTGATAATGCTCACCATTTTTCACAGCACAATTTCTCACGCGTTCAACATGTATTGTGCTCCATCGTTTATGAATTCATTGCAAGCATAATTGAAATTGATCAGGTGTTCAAATCAAATTTACTCAGGGAGGTGTTCACTTCGTGTGGCGCGCGCATGCGCGCACACACACACACGCACACACACATAACTTACATGCACACACCCACCCACGAACACACACACTGTCACTCTTACACACTTGAACAAACAAATCTCCAGACACATACACACACATATATACATGCACACACTTGTAATCTAATAGTATTTTCAATTTACACACCCACCCACAAGCAGATACAGCACCCTATGACACGCTCCAAGATGGGCACTCGCCACACGTTGCTGGCCGTTTTGTGCTGCAGTATCCCACATGTTGATGCTACAAAGCAAATTGCAACGTTTGGAGGCTGTACATTCTACGTCGACGATGATGGAGGTAGTCGTAGTTGTAGTGATAAAAACAAGAAAGAAAAATTCAGTAGTAATGAGTAGTCAAACCTGATATGCAGTGAAGCGTAGTGATGTTTTTAGCATCTACTTGCCAATTTTTCTCGTTGTATATGTGTCAGCACATAGAGCTTCCAGCAAAGCTACTAGACTATTTCTTACGAAGTAATAAAAGCAACATCAATCAATCTATCTAGTAATAGTATCTATTTACCTACCTGAATTTGTGTTTGTTTGAAACTGTATGCATGGATATACATATATGTGTGTGTGTGTGTAAATATGTGTGTATATATGCGTACAGAATATTAATATATGTTAAACATTTATGCATATATATTCAAACATGCATACGCACATGCATACGTGTATCTTGTATGCATTCCCTCCCCACATACAAACGCCACGCACAGGTACAATGTACGAATACTACACTGCTTATTACGTGTTATTGAGTGTAAATGCGCTTTGTCAATAACCTGTGTGTCTGTGCGTGTGCATCCCTGTGTGTGTGTATATGTACTCACGTATATATTTAAATATATGCATATATGCATATATACATACATTTACGTATTTGTATACATATTCATATACATATATATGTATGTATATATGTAAATATACATATGTAATGATGCAGTTTTATCATCATCTGGATCATGTGCGACTACTGCCGGTTCTCTCGACCTTAACACCAGAAAGATCAGATCGTTGGCACCAGGGGTCTTTGCAAACATGCCTAAAATGGAGTGAGTATACTAATCCATTCTTGCCTTATCAATGTCTGAAAATCTCAATTGTGTTGTTGATTTTTGATTTCAACCTTAAGCCTGGAAGGTTCTCCTGAGCTTAATGTATGCACATTGTTACTTTGTGGTGTTGACCTGTAGAACGTGTGGAGAGGTGCGTCTGATATCGATCTGCACTCATCTTTTCATTGGATGGGCGTTCCTCAAATAGGAATATGATTGCTGCGGATCTGTGTTCGTCACAGTGTATTGCATTGATGGCATGTCACAAGTGCAAGAGGTATATGATGTGCACAGAGAGCATGGGAAATACAGATGTCAACTATTGTCATTTTCTGGCGCACAGGAAACTGGGATTGGCCCGGAACAAAATCACTGTGCTCCCGCCCGGCATCTTCGACCCGCTTGTTGGCCTTGTGTAAGTAACCTTATCCCAAAGAATGTGCATGTGTTACTGATGGGAGTGCAGTACTTGTGCACATGGCGTGCGTGTGTCTACATGATGGCAGGGATGTTATTGATCACAAAGTGCTTAAACACTTTCGCCTTCATTGGTATCACGTCTGATTGGTCTCTGTCCCACTCATGAGTGCTTAGTTGGTGAAGATAAAGAAACAAGAAACTAAATTTGTAAATATACTTTCACGTCGGTTTCATAATTTAATAAGTCCCCACTGCATTTGAAAATCTAATCTGTTCAGTTTTCGAGAACCAATTGAAAAACTTTTACTGCGTTCGATTTAGTATACCTTCATCTCTTCATGTAAATTCCAATCATCAACGTATAACACTGGTAGTTACCATATATAATGGAATATGAATACAGAATTTTTACATGTGATTCCTATAACTAATTCTCGAGTTAGTACATGATGCGCATAAATAGAAATGCAGAATGGCCACATGGTGTGTGCTGTAGCTACAGACAACTTCACGTGCTGACCACTCGCTGCTCGTACACCCAGACATTTGGATCTCTGGGACAACTACCTGTATTTCGACGGTGGGCTCCCACCCGGCATCTTCGACGCTCTTACCAGACTTGAGTATGTACACTGTCCCCAAGACATGCACGAGTGCTGCTGCTGGAGTGCAGCCAAGTGTGCATAAAAAGCATAAAAATATACATTCGTCATGCTGCATGGCGCTGTGCATGCCTTTCTGTCTACATGCACTCACCATGGCAAATTTCTATTTCTATGCATTCACATTTCCACTTCTATGTATATACCTTCACAATTGTCGAACTGCACGCCTTTTTTTTGCAGATGCGCACCACGTGCTGCTCGTGCGCACGTGCAGGAAACTGAGTATGGGGTCTAACTCGATCCTGGGAATTGCTGATTTCTTCCCATCCTACTTGTTTGAGCGGCTTGTCGAACTAAAACTCGAGTAGCATTGTTGAAGTTCCCTGTATCATCTCAGGAGTGCTAGGCATGTGCACATGCTGACTACGTGCTGCTCATGCTCACAGGTTACTGGATCTTACTGACAACCACCTGGCGCCGGCGTCGTTCCCAGACAACGTTTTCAGCTCCCTTGGCAATCTGGGGTATGTGCCGTATGTAATGTGCTCTGTATTTGTTTATGAATACTTGATTGTATTCATGACCTGTGGGCTAGAATATGGCACAAATCTTGAAGTTCCCCTCGTAAAATCTGAATGTGCACATGAGTGCGTGCAATTGGAAATGCATCATGGTGTGTGCATATAGACAGACAGAGGCGTGCTCTGACTGGGTGCTGCTCGTGCTCACAGAAAACTACATCTTTTTAAGAACAAACTGGACGCGTTCCCAGCATTCTTCTTCGACCCTCTTGTCAGTCTGAGGTACTATAATGAGCCAACGCCACCAATGAATGAACGTGAGCTGCTGCTGAAAGTTCTGTGTGCAAACAGCACCTGCGTGTGCTGATCATGAATCTTGCCAATCTGTGCGTGTATCCTGCCATTCTGACTCTATTTGCATTGTTGGCATGCTAGAAGTGTGAAAGAGGTAGGAAATGCATTAAAATGTTACATCAAATTTTGTAGATCCTTGATATATCTCGAAATAAACACGAGATTGCACATACACACTTTGTATAGATAGAGAGATAATGTTGTTTATTGGAAAACCAATGGGAAGATCAATAATGATCTCCAATATAGTTATGTTTATACATGTGTAAAATTTGATTTGTAAACATATATAGATATGTATACACATATATACGCATAGGTATAAATTGATATGTATACAACATATGCACCGCCCCTACCTCCAGCAGAGCGGACACGGTAGAGGCGGATAACTGTGTATACGATGAGTATAAACTTGGTATACTTATGTATATACTTACATTCATATGTATATATATACATGTCTTCATATGCATAAGTGTGCATATAAAAACGAGAGTATGGACAGAGACAGAGGCATGTACTGACCTCGTGCTGTTGTGCGCACAGGCACCTAGATCTTGGTTTCAACGACCTGGTGACGCTCGAACCCGACCTCTTCAAACGGCTTACTAAACTTGAGTATGTACCCCTGTCACCATGCGTGTGCTGCTGTAGAGTTAAGCATATGGGAAAGTGGCACGTGATTGGTTCGTGTCTCTCAATTGTTCTTAAATGGGAAGGTGCATACTGCTGATCAGATCTGTGTGCAATCTGCTGTCTTAAGTCTATTGCCGATAGTTACTGGAAATGTCAGATGTGCGCAAGACGTACCAAGCATATAGAGCACTTATAAACGATGAAGCATACGGAATTAAAGCATCAATTGTGAAAATCCATGCATAGAAGTGAAAATGTGAATGCATAGAAATGCAAATGTGCCATAGCGTGTGCATGCACACAGATAGGCTGCTTGACCTCATGCTGCTTGTGTGCACAGGACCCTGGATCTCTCTGAGAACTGCTTGACTGTGCTGCCATTCAACATCTTCGACCTGCTTGTCAATCTACGGTATGTGCCACAGTCCCCAGGATGTGTTTCTGCTGTCTATAGATCTGAGCCAGGATACTTGTAAATGATACGAACCTGCACTCATCAGTCCATACGCAGACAACCCCTGATGGGTAAATCTCAAATGAGAATGTGAATGTGTGCTGTTCTCAGTAGTAAGTAAATCTATTGTATTAATGGCATGTTAGATTCGTCACTGAGGAGGTAATATGTGCGCATGAAGCGTAGCAAGACATGGATGGTCAATGCGGCGCCCATCTTTTTATCTTAATCCCTGAGAGGTGATTATCCAATGGGAATGTAAACAAAACTGAACATTTGTTGCTTAATCTGTGTGCGTATATCCATATCCATAACCACATGGCACAGGGAGCTGAAGCTTCATGGCAACTGGGAACTGCTCTGCGTGCAGATGACCGCGCAACAAAAAGCTGTCCTGACAACCTATAATGGGCCCCCAACCCAAACAACAACGTGCGGATGTAAGCCTGGGCTTACAGGTCCTGACGGTGAGTGTACCGCGTGCGTCGTAGGCACGTACAAAGCCGGGATGGGCTCCGCAGCTTGCGATGGCTGTCCTGCAGATTCAAGCTCGCCCACTCAGAGCACTACCATTGCTGCCTGCACATGCAATGCTGGATTCTCGGGTCAGGTACAGTGCGTCTCACATGACTGGGTAGACAAGTGGGGCCAGAGTTGCGAGTACTATGTGTCTTATCCAGAATTTTGTAGTGGTCAATCGAGTCAAGAACCCTCTGCAAATTGTTGCGCTTGTGGTGGGGGTCGCTCAACGCTGTCATGTACAAAGTGCGTCAAGGGCAAATACAAGAATGTGCTAGGAGATGCTGCATGCTTAGACTGCGATGTGGGCAAGTACGCAGCCAATACGGGGGCGACAGTGTGCCAGGCGTGCCCGACACTCTCCAACGCACCCGAAGGGAGCAACACGCAGACAGACTGTATCTGCAATATGGGCTCGACGGGCCCTAATGGAGGGACGTGTGTGAGCTGCGTCGCAGGTAAATTTAAAAGCTCGTTAGGTCCTGCCATCTGCACACCCTGTGACGCTGGCACGTACTCAGCGATGACAGCACGTACGACTCCAACTGCTTGCTCGCCGTGTGGCGATGGAACCTACTCAGCTTCAGCATCTGCAAGCTGTACAACCTGTCCTGCCAACGCCATTTCACCCTCTAGCAGCGCTGAGGCAAGTGCCTGCAGATGCAACGCTGGATTTTCAGGCCCTAATGGGGGTGGATCGTGTACCAAGTGCTCCGCAGGAACATACAAGACTGAAAGTGGGAATGCCAACTGCATCAGCTGCCCTGCAAATGCTAACTCGCCAGCGGGAAGCACTGCCCTTTGGACGTGCTTCTGCACTGCTGGGTCCGCTGGCCAGGATGGCGGAACTTGCACGCAGTGCGTTGCAGGAAAGTACAAGGCTGGAGGCGGGAACGCCAACTGCGAGAGCTGTCCGACGAATTCTGCCTCGCCAGTGGGGAGCACAATCTCGACTGCCTGTGAATGTACAGCTGGGTGGATAGGACCTAATGGCGGACCTTGCAGGACAGCAATGTCTTCGGAGAGCAAGACCGCTGCGAGCGAAGACATCGGTAGCACTACTAGTAGCCCTAGTGGTGGCGGACTCGACGACACAAGCACTAGTAGTGGTACTAGTACTGCTGGAGCCAGCGGCAGCGGAGAACCCAGCTGGGTTCTACCAGTCATCATCAGTTGTGCTTCCGTAGGATTTCTAGCCCTGGGACTTGCCTTTCGGTGGTACAACCAGAAGAAACTGCAAAGGCATCTCAAAGCTTTGTCTGACCTGGCTTCTGCCGAACTTGGCAGCGTGCGTCAGCCAACAAATACCCCACAATTCGAGGCAACGTCTGATGTGTTTCTCGATCACGGACAGGATAGAGGTCAAGTCCAACTTGGCGTGCGCCCGCCGATGATGGCGTACAGAGATCCAAGCACCTCAAGTGCTGAAGTACCCAATTTCCATCAAGTATGGAAGTTTGATTGTGTTGCTTCCTTATTTCAGCACAGTCAAGCAGGTGTATTAAGAGGCTGCCGTGGGTCCATTTTGAACCCAAGGCAAAGCATGCAATAACCGATCAGACCTAAGCACAACAAACAAATACATGACACAGTATCAACAAGAAAAATATGCTTTACTTAAATTCCTACAAGGATTTCAATTGAGACAAAAGAACTGCGAAGATTATACAACATGTTTTTTTCTTCATATCAATTATGTGCTTTTTCAATATCAGTTAGGTGCTCTGCACAAGTAGACAAGCGTCCGTGTCCTTCTTTTGGCAGTATCAATATGACACAATCGTCTGACATAGGCACACTGATGATAATGATACTCACTTCCTGGCGCCAGCAGGCCAGGAGTGACGTGAGCACTACCATGCTCTGACACGTGTGTTGATTGTGTCATGTGTGTTGACGGCATCCAAATTGGCGATACAAAGATGCTTAGCTGAAGATTTGGAACATGCACAGGGTATGAACGCGGAGACACATTCTTTACTGGCCCAGTATGATCGCCGTTGCGATGACCCCAATTGGTGTGTTGCATACTAGTAAGGAAAATTAGTACTAGGAGCATACTACTACGGAGAATTAGTACTTTTTTTCAGTATCTTTTCCTTTTCGTACAGGTGGGTGATAATGGGTTGGTTATTTGTTGATTTTGGTGTTGGATGTCATGGTTGATGTTGGGCACGTGTTGTAACTTGATGTTGTAGTGCCTGTTTCGTGTTCGTTTGTAGGTGATTGTGCATATGTGTGTTCGTGCGTGTGTGTATTTTTGATTTGACGTGTGTGCGGAACGCGCTTATCGTCTATCTTTATATTTCAGGCTGAACGAGGTGCTTGTTGGATATGATCTGGCACTCAACTTTCATGACCTTGAGTGCAATGGGGTCTCTTGCTCTCTTTTGCTCTTGTCTTGCCCGTGCTCCCTCTCCTTGTCTTGCTGTCCCTCTCTCTCTCGCGCGCTCTCTCTTGCTGGAGTGCGCATCCTCTCTGCTCGTGGTTAACATGCTTCTCTCTCAGACACAAAGCGGCATTTTCCTACCAATTCCTTAACCTCTTATTCTGTGCATACTTTTCTGGCGTGATTTTGTGCGCTATTTGAACACATCTGGTCTGATGCAGCTGAAGAAGGGACGAGACTTGAAGGTGCTTCTTATGGACCCTTCTGCCCTCCAGGTGTACTTCCCAAACACTTGTTTCCTCGCTCGCCTGTATCATGATACGGAAGCAGGCTGCACATGCTCATGACGTGGGTGTGTGGATACTTCTTCCTGCGTGTCTTTCTGTCTCAAATCTGTCTTCTTCGCTGTATGTCTCGGTACTACCACAATACACAGGATCTAACATTGACGGCAATTACCAAAGCCAAACTACGCACACTCTTAGCTGACCTGTCTCAAGAACTACTACCGAAGGAGGCAGACCAGCCTCAGATTGATGACACCCATTCTGCGTGATACTGTTTGTTCATGTATGTCACATTCTGTCTGTTTACTTGACGAGAGATAGTCTTCCATTCTTAGATTTGGGGAAGGGCGAAAGGGTTTGAACTTCGAATGTGATGACTTTGACTCTTCAAATTGCCGCTGTATCTTGAGTTTGATGTGGTATCTGAGCCCAGGAGGCTACGTGCACTAGGGCGAGAGGCAAAAGAAAAAGAAGGAGAGGAAGGCGAGCGAAAGAGGTTTACATTCACGAAAACAAGAGCTAGCGGGCGAGAGAGAAACTGGCAGAGAGACAGGTACTTAGTCAGCATGCAAGATTGGTGAAGCAGAGTCTAATACGCTCCTATGCAGCATTCTGCACCATTGCTGTGCAACCACCATGACTGTGACCTAGATTTTATCATATTGTCCAAGTCCCCTCCCGAGGAGGGGACTTGATAGAAAGATCCAAAGAGGGGTATCAAAGGGATTGGGGTATCGAAGCATACCAGGCTAAATCATCTCGAGATACGATCGAGATTTTCTGAATGGACGCTATCTCTAGATTGTCTAAGACTGCCTATTCCTTTATGGGTTGGCTACGATTGGTATATATAGGCCCGATATAGGGTGCAAAGACCTATAGGATGGCTTATCTTTGCAGGTCCTTTTCTGCAAAAGAGCCCTGCGTTAAGGGCTAATTTGTGGAACGAAATCTAAAAGACAAGCCATTCTACGGGTCTTCGCCATCGTATAGGGGGTGGCTTTGATCGGTTGGCTGGATTTAATGTCAGGTCTCTTTATAAGAGAGCCCTATTTCGATAAGACTCTTTTGCAAAAGAAACATGATATTTTCTCGAGCCTACTAATTGTGGTTACCCTTTATCCGCACTAAGTCCCGCTCATGCAAGTCGATTGAGTGCTGACAACACACCGCAACACACTGCATCAAACTGCACTTTCTTTCTTTCTTTCAACACACTGCGACACAATTCAACACTTTGCAACAACGCGAAATATCTGGGTGCCGACAGAGCTTGGTTGTAATGAGTTGACATGTCTTCGAAAGATTGAATGAATGCAAAAAGGTTGATTGTCCTTCTGCGAAATCAATCACCAATGGAAAGACGCGATACTTTGCAACAAACTGCATCACACTGTTCTTTCTTTCATTCTTTCTTGATGAGCAAAATTCCAACTCAGTTTCATACAACCCTAGGCTCTGATAGGAAGCTTGCCGAGAGGGAGAGAAAAAAACCCTATTCATTGTCTCGCAAAAAGAAACAAGAACTGAAGTGTACCTTGATTTCCTGGACAAGAAACTTGCCTACAGGGAAAGACGTAAGCACTGCAATGCTGTGATACTGGCTTCCAACCTGTAACCATACCACGACCCAGCAACATGCTTGTACCCTTCGACTCCGCAGGCCAACAGCTCATTGGGCACCACATCTGATTCAAATGGCCCACATATGGCTGGTGCCTTGGCCGCATATCCGAATGGAATAGTAATCCCAAGCGCACGGTTTACAGGAAGGTGGTCAACTTCATTGTCTTCTACCCTAATGACAGTTTGGGCCGTACTGTCTCTCCTTGGACAACTATAATACAGACAGAGACAATGATTCCACAAACCACATATGGTTGCTCCTTGAACCCTACAACTCTCAGTCCATTAGTAGCGGACAATTGTAGCGCAACCTCCAGAACCTACAGAAATGGTCTCCTACAGAAATAGGTCATGTGTCACATATGAATGAGTCAGGTCTCATACATGAATGAATCATGTCACACCGTGAAGTGCGAATGAGTCGAAGCCCGAGGAGAGTGTGTTTTAGATGCCCTCTGTCCGTTGGCGCCTAGACACTGCGCGATGTGACGCACTGTGCGACGTGACTCATTCATACATGAGACATGTCTCATTCATATGTGAGAAATGACTCATTCATATGATAGAAATGTCTCATTCATACGTGAGAAATGACATGTTCATATGTCAGACATGACTCATTCCTGTGTAAGACATGACTCATTCAAATGCGAGACATGACTCATTCCTATGTGAGACATGACTCATTCACGTGTGAGACATCACTTATTCCTATGTGAGACACGGCTCACGCGGGTGCTCGCTGGGTGCGTATGTTGCAGTGTGTTGCAGTGCGTTACAGTGTGGTGCGATGTGCTGCAGTGTGTTGAAATGTGCTGCAGTGTGCTGCACAATCACATGTGACATGACTCACCTTGAATGAGTGCAGCGCGGGTGCTCGCGGGGCGCGTTTGAACCACTCCAACCACACCTTGACTTTAGGCACGAGGCACGTCAGAAAGGACACTGGTACATTATCTGAGTCTATTAGCACCTTTGTGTGTATATGACATGACTCATTCACGTGCGTGGAATGACTCCGTCCAGCACGTCAAAATCCACACCTGTGGTATGTGTGACATGACTCATTCACGTGTGTGGTATAACTCATGCTGACACGTCAAAAAGGACGCTGATGCTCGCCCTGAATGTATCAGCACCTGCGTGTGTATGTGACATGACTCATTCACGTGTATAACATAACTCATTCATATGTGAGACATGAATCACTTATTGTGTGCTACGACCCATTCATACGGTGAGGCATGACGCACTTTTAGGTCGGCAGATTGGCTTGAGTCCGATTCATATGGGACATGACAGGTGTTAGAAATCTCCGTGATATCCATATCAAGTTGGCGCACCAGTGGCATCCGTGGCATCGCTCGTGTTTCAAACACTGTACTCTCGAAGCCACCAAGAAGTGTAAGAATATCTTTCACCTGCATACGGTTCAGTTCTAGCGTTGAACATCTGTACACAACACGCATCTTTCTGCGTTGTCTCCACAGATCAAAATATGAACAACAAATGATAGATAATTCATGGTTGCGCTGATGCAGGGTGTTCAGCACATACACTGCATGTTTGCACGTTTGATGCATGAATGAACTCGGAGTACATGTGCGGTGCTGTTATGGGGTCTAACACTTGCGTCCA